>Ga0209381_1000145_pt1 | contig 204419 bp, 182 predicted proteins | sample DewCreD2012metaG_FD_184111 | JGI IMG/M metagenome (GOLD analysis project Ga0209381, IMG submission 184111) | Hot spring sediment bacterial and archeal communities from British Columbia, Canada, to study Microbial Dark Matter (Phase II) - Dewar... ... | reverse complement strand
TTGGCATTGATGGATTGGTTTCTGCTTTCTTGTTCTCATGGCTCGCAATTCTACGGTAAACTCGGTCTTATCTGACCTGCTTTGCAAGCATACTACGTATCCGAAAAGTTATTTTTCTGTCAGGACTAAGTGGTTGACACACGTTGCATCACAACAACGCTGGAGAAACGCCATGCCATTTCCCGAAAAATTTCAAGACTTGCTCCAACCCGAAACCAAAGCCTACCTCTTCCTGGCAACCATCATGCCCGACGGCTCGCCGCAGGTCACGCCCGTGTGGTTCAACACCGACGGCGAATACATCCTCATCAACACCAATGAAGGGCGCACCAAAGACCGCAACATGAAAGCCCGCCCCAAAGTCGCAATGGTCATCCAGGACCCTGCCAACCCCTACCGTTACCTCCAGATCCGCGGAGAAGTGGCGGCTTACACCCGAGATGGCGCCGATGAACACATCAACCAACTCTCCCTCAAATACGACAACAAACCCTGGACCTACCGCCCCGGACAAAAGCGCATCCTCTACAAAATCAGACCGCTTCACTTTGACTCCCACTGACCTGCACCACTTCCTGCGGACACGCCGCTCGATTCGCCGCTTCAAACCGGACCCGGTACCTGATTCGGTCATCTGGAACATTCTCCACACGGCAACCTTCGCCCCCTCCGCTCACAACCTTCAACCCTGGCGGTTTGCCATCGTACCGCCGGCTTCCACCGGCAGAGAGCGCCTCCTCCACGCCCTGACCTCCGCCATGCGCGCAGACATGACCGCCGAGGGCGCGGCGTCAGAGGAGATCGAAGCGCGGGTGACGCGCTCGGTCAAACGTCTGAAAGAGGCGCCCGTTCTCATTCTGCTCTGCCGCGACGAGACCGCCGTCCGCGAACATAAGCCGCAGGACGAGATCATGTCCATCCAATCGGTTGCGGCGGCAGCGACGTATCTCCTGCTCGCCGCGCACGCCGAGGGCTTGGGCGGCAACTGGATCTGCTGGACCCTCTACGCCCAGGAAGCGGCGCGTCAGGCATTGGATCTGCCCAAAACATGGCAGCCGCAGGCAATGTTCTTTTTGGGCTATGCAAATGAGGAAGCGAGGGAGAAAAAATTGAACCCGCTGGAAAGCATCGTAGTGCAAGCCTGAAACTTGCACATAGACAGGCATTAGACTTTATCCGTAATCAGTAGATCACGAAAACCGCGCGTAGCGTACGCTCTCTAGCGCACTTTCGGCGTTAGAGAACGCCAATTACGCGCTTTCGTGAAGTACTGGTAATCAGAAAACCGTCCCAAAGGTTTTTCGTGCAACCTTCGGGACGGTTATTTCTACGGCATGGCAGTCTCGACAAAGCGTATCATACCGAGTTGAGAGGTCTCGCCGCGCGAGATGAACACGCGAATTTCATTACCGCCGTTTTCAGCAAGGATGATGAGTGACTGTTCGCCAGCCGGAACATTTTCGAGGCGGAAACTACCGTCTGCGTTTGTACGCACTGTCTGGTCGCTGCCCAAGATCAACACTTCGCCCTGAAACGGCGCGCCGCTGGAGGTCAACACCACACCCTCTACCGCTCCTTTGCCTGCCACAATACGCGCGCCAGATGTGGTATTCAGCAGGCTGAAGAAACCGAGAAACAACACCGACACAGCGAGGACACTAATCAAGAGGCGCATTCTCCGCTTTCCTGCCTCGTTGTCAGAGGGCAGGTCGGGCAATCCATCTTGAAAGTTTTCCAGAGAGGGGTCTTTTTCAAACATGGCTTCCTCCTGCAAATCAATGCCACAGGTTAGGGAATAGAAATACCAAAATTATCCACACAGACCTGGGAAGAATCCCAGGAACGCAGTCCCGTCCCGCCTTGGGTATAACTGGAGTCCGATGCGGTCAGCACGGGAACGCCGTCTATGTAGGCGGTAAACTGATTGCCCTGCACTGAAACGGCGACATCCTTCGGTGCGCCATACCAATTGTAGCCTTTCGCGGGAGCCACGGCAAAAGGCGGAAGTTCCCTGCCGTTCACCCATTTTCGGAAGATGAAAGCGCCGCCGCCATAGCCTGGGTCATATTGAAAGGTGTAGCCGTTGAATTGTCCTTTGTCGTTTAACGTGGTGCGGAAGAAAACTCCGTAGCCATTGCCTTTCGTCAGATGCGCGCCGGAGACTTGAACGGTATAGTCTTTGGGCTTGAGATCGGCTGAACATTTGTCGAAGATCATTCCCACCCCCGAAGCGCAGGCAGAGCCGTCCTTCGATTGCCATGCGCCCTGTCCTTTTGTCCAGCCATCCAGCCCGGCGTCAAAATTATCTTCACAGGCATATTTCACTGCTGCGCATACATCCTCGCCGGAAAAGATGCGCGCAGTGCGGCAATAGACATCGGAAAGGCGCACCCCGCTCAACTGCAGCGCCAACGCTGTACCGACAACCAGCAAGCCAATCAGCAAGACATACTCCACAAGTCCCTGCCCTTTTGAATAGCGCATTGACTTCATGACATCTTCTCCTTTCTCTTTGCGATTCTTGCCTGAACACGCTGATATCCTTCCCTGGGAGATTTGGGTGCAGTAGATTTGTGAACGGGATGGCTCCAGTGAAACGCCAGATCTTCGAACAAAGCAGCAAAGGGGCTTTCAGGTTGGGCATAGGTGACCGGCTTTCCCAGGGTAATCGCCGTTGAAAAGGTGTCGCCGCCGTTGGGGATGACCCCCCGAATAGGGCGTTTGAGGGATTTTTCGATTTGCGCCCGCGATAAGCCATTGCCTTTGAAAGTCCAGTTCAATACCAGTTCGATTTTCTCCGCAGGATAATCAAGCTTATCGAAGACGCGCAAAGCAGAACTGGCATTTTGGATGGAAGCTAGTTCGGGCGTCAACAGCAGGGCGATCATATCAGCGGCGTCGAGTGCGGCGAGGGTGGTGTCTCGAAAGTCATGCGGCAGATCAATGACGATATATTCATATTGTGTTTTCAATACCGCCAAAACGCGATCCACCTGATCTTTGTTCAAATTCTCTGTCAGTTCCGGTTCACGCGAAGTTGCCAGCACATCCAAACCAGATGGGTGACGAAGCATTACACGGCGAATGATGTCTGTTTCTATCTCTGGGGCAGGAATGGGCGCCAGATCTGCCCAACTGTTGCGCAGAGGCACATCCAGCATCAAAGCGGATTGTCCGCTGGTTAATGAAAGATCTATCAGGGCAGTTTTGTGTTCCCAAATCTGCGTGAGCCCTGCCGCCAGGTTGATAGCCACGGTGGAGACGCCACACCCGCCGCGCAAAGAAAAAACGGCGATGGTACGGTTATCGGTTTTGGAAGTGGAAGGCTCAAGAATTGTGGATGAACGCCGCAACAACGCCTTCACCCGTGCAACAAATTCAGCAGGTTCCAGTGGCTTGGGAATGAAATCGTCTGCGCCCGCATCGTATGCTTGCAAACGATCGTCGAGTTCCTTCAGACCGGTCAAAATGATGATTGGAATTCTGGCAGTTTCAGGAGAACGCCGTAACCGGCGGCAAAGCTCGAATCCGTCCATATCCGGCATCAGGACGTCGAGAACCGCAAGAGCCGGCATGGAGGTTTTTACGAGATTAAGCGCTTCTTCGCCGCTGCCTGCCGCGAGGAGGTTAAAACCAGCCGATTTTAATACCCCTGTAGTGATCTTAAGGCTCAACGGGTCATCGTCAACAACGAGAATATCAATGCTCATAATTTTTCTCCCGAAATATCAGCCTTATTGTTATAAGGTTCAGCGCAGAGCAGGCTGTTTTCAGTATAACATGCCACTACCAATTGTGCCTTTCAGCGGAATTACAATTTACAAAAGCCAGGGCAAAAACCAAAAGGACGCCGTATAATGAAAATAATCAGCCTGAATTCAGCAAAAGCCCGGCACGGAGTAAATGATAAAGAATATATTTCAATTCCCCTGGCGCAGCAGGCACAAAATGCTCTATTTGTGGTTGGGCGTAGTGTTGGGCATTTTACCCCCAGTACTTGCCGTCCTAACGGAACTCTACCTTCAGAAATTACCCCTTTCACTGTGGGCGATAAACTATGCTTTCAGGAAAAACCCGATTTTATGGGTTTTCAACCTGGGTCCGCTGGTGTTGGGAATAACGGGCTACTTCCTCGGCAAGCAGCAAGACCAGATGGCGCAACTAGCCGCCTCGCTCGAACAACAAGTGGCGCAGCGCACGAAGGAGCTTCAACAATCGGAGCAGGTTCAGGGAATTTTGAACAGCCTGTTGCGCCTCTCACTGGAAGACCTTTCGCTGGATGAAACGCTCAAACAGGCGCTGGAACGCATTCTCAGCATTCCCTGGCTGCCAACTGAACCGAAAGGCGGAATCTTCCTCACCGCCGAAAATGATCCAGGCGCCTTAATATTGCGCGCCTCGCATAACATGGCGGCGCCGCTGCTTAAGTCTTGTGCGCGCGTGCCGTTTGGTGTTTGTTTGTGCGGGAAGGTAGCGCAATCCCGCAAAATCCTTTTTACTGATTGTGTGGATGCACGACATGAAATTCATTACGAAGGCATGCAGCCGCACGGTCATTACAATGTTCCTATCGTTCATCGTGAAAAAGTGTTGGGGGTGCTGGTACTGTACGTACCGGAGGGACACCGCCCCGAGCCGTACGAACAAGAGGCGCTGCAGGCTATCGCAAATACCATGGCTGGCATGATTATTGCACGGCAAGCCGAGGAAGAAAACACCCGTCAGAAAATGTTCTTTGAAGCGCTCGTACAAACCAGCCCGGTTGCGGTTGTGGTCATGTCGAACGATCAGACCATCCAATCCTGCAATGAAGCGTTTTTGACTCTCTTTGAATATACGCGCGAAGAATGCGTCGGGCAAAATCTCGACCGTCTGATTGTCTCGCCTGAAGCCCAGGAGCAGGCGCAGCAATATTCCCTGCAGGCGCTGGAGGGGAAACTAATCAGCCAAACTGCTCAACGCCGCTCGAAAAACGGGCGGAGCATTGATGTAAAGATTTCTGCCGCTCCGGTACGCATCGAGGGAGAAATGGTGGGCGTGATCGCCATCTATCACGACATCACCGAATTATTGAAAGCCAAACGCGAAGCGGAAGAGGCGGCAAAGGCGAAAGCCGACTTCCTTGCCAATATGAGTCATGAAATCCGCACGCCGCTCAATGCCATTATCGGCATGACCAGCCTGCTGCTCGACACACGGCTCGACGATGAACAGGCAAACTTTGTCGAGACCATCCGCAACAGCGGGGACACGCTGCTGGCTGTCATCAACGACATTCTGGATTTTTCCAAAATCGAAGCCGGCAAAATGACAGTGGAAAAAGTTCCCTTCAACCTGACGTACTGCATTGAATCAGCGCTGGACCTGGTGGCTGCCAGAGCCTTCGAGAAACGGCTCGAACTGGCTTACTTCTTGCAGGAAAATATGCCAGTTAAATTCCAGGGAGACATAACGCGCCTTCGACAGGTCTTAGTGAATTTATTGGGCAATGCCGTCAAGTTCACGCATGAAGGAGAGATCACTGTCTCGGTGACAGTCGAAGCCGTGCAGGGCACGCTGCATACGCTGCACTTTCAAGTGCGCGATACTGGCATTGGCATTCCGCAGGACAAGCTGCATCGCCTGTTCGAGGCTTTTTCACAAGCAGATACCTCCACCACCCGCAAATTTGGCGGCACCGGCCTGGGGCTTGCCATCAGCAAGCGGCTGGTCGAACTCATGGGCGGAACAATCTGGGTAGAAAGCGAAGAAGGCAAGGGGTCCACATTTCATTTCACCATCCAAGCAGAGCTTGCCAGTGGAACCGCCTCTCTCTCCCCGCGCCAGGCTCAACCGTCTCTCTCGAACCGCCGCCTGCTGGTTGTGGACGATAATGCAACAAACCGCTTGATTCTCCAAAAACACGCCTCCAGTTGGGGCATGTCGGTATCTACAGCAGCCTCGGGGGAAGAAGCGCTTCAACGTCTTGGAGAGGAACGCTTCGATTTGATGATCCTCGATATGCAAATGCCGGAAATGGATGGTTTAACGCTGGCGCAGGAAATTCGCAAGCGCCCCTCTGCTGCTCAAACACCGCTCATTATGCTCACTTCGCTAGGACGAAAACCCGAAGGCGCAGAAAACCTGGGGTTCAGTGCTTTCCTTTCAAAACCGATCAAGCCCTCTCAATTGTATAATTCAGTTTGTGAAGCACTGGCAGAGCGCTCCAGCCTGGAACCTGCCACTGCGCCAAAACCACCGCTGTTTGACGCGACGCTGGGAGACCGTCATCCCTTGCGCCTTCTGATTGCTGAAGATAATCTCATCAATCAGAAGGTGGTAATCGGTTTGTTGAAAAAGCTTGGTTATCGCGCCGATGTTGTGGCAAACGGGCTGGAAGCGCTGGAAGCCCTGCGCCGCCAGGAATATGATCTTATTTTGATGGATGCACAAATGCCTGAAATGGACGGAGAACAAGCCGCACGTATCATCATCGAGAGATACCCACCCGGCAAACGCCCGCGCCTGGCAGCCGTGACCGCCAACGCACTGGAAGGCGATCGCGAGCGGTTTCTTTCCCTAGGATTCGACGACTATATCAGCAAGCCGATTCAAGTAGAAGACTTGATTCGCGTTTTGAAGAATACCGTGCCGCTGCCGCGCAAAACCACCCGTCCCCTGCGCCTGGACAGCGAGACCACCCCATCAGGAGACTGACATGCCTTTAGATCATTCTGCGTTGGAAAAATATCGTGAGTTCATGGGGGAAGATGCCGATGCATTTATCGCCGATCTGGTGCAGACCTTTCTGACAAGCGCTCCCAAAGCCTTGGAAGAAATGAAAACTTTACTCGCCAGCGAAAAACGAGCGGAGTTTGTGCGAGCCGCGCACACACTTAAATCCAATTCGGCGACGGTTGGCGCAAACGAGTTGCGTCAGTTGTGCGAAATGATGGAGCGGCAGGGTAATACAGTAGACGCCGCTGCGCTGGGCACTTTGCTTGCACAGGCGGTTCAGGAATATCAACAAGCACAAAATGATTTGAAGGCTCTGCTGGGAAAATAGAAAATAAGAGGAAAGCCTTATATCACCATGCGAATCACTGCTCTGGCGGGGGGCGTTGGCGGCGCAAAACTGGCGCATGGCCTTGCCCAAATCCTACTGCCTGAAAACCTGACCATCATCGTCAACACGGGCGATGATTTCGAACATCTTGGTCTCTACATCTGTCCCGACCTCGACACGGTCTGTTATACATTGGCGGGAATGGCAAACCCTGAAACAGGCTGGGGGCGCGCCGGCGAAACGTGGAACGCCATGACGAATCTCAAACGCCTCGGGGCGCCCGATTGGTTCAATCTCGGCGACAGCGACCTTGCTACACACATCGAGCGGACCCGGCGGCTTAAGGAGGGGCAAACGCTTTCGCAAATCATGCGCGATTTTTGCAAAGCGTGGGGGGTAAAGCACGCTGTTCTACCGATGAGCGATCAGCCTGTGCGCACCATCGTTGAGACGGAGGAGGGCGATTTGCCGTTTCAAGAGTATTTTGTCCATCGCAGATGCGAGCCGAGAGTCCAGGGCTTCAGATTTGAAGGGGTTGGGGCGGCAGAACCAGCCTGCGGGGCGTATGAGGCGCTCCAGTCGGCTGAGGCGGTCATCATTTGCCCATCGAATCCGTGGGTGAGCATTGATCCTATCCTGCGGGTCATTGGTGAAATTGATAAGCCCGTCTTTGCCGTTTCTCCTATCATCGGCGGGCAAACGGTGAAAGGACCGGCGGCAAAGATGTATCGCGAACTGGGCATTGAACCCTCGGCGCTGGCGGTTGCAAAACACTACCGCAGTTTGCTAACAGGTTTTGTGATGGATAGCGTGGACGCGCAACTAGCCGAAGAGGTACAGGGTTTGAATATGCGTGTTTTCGTAACCAATACGCTGATGAAAAGTCTTGATGATAGAATGCAATTGGCAAAGGAAGTCGTGCGTTTTATAGGAGAGGCGATATGACACTTTGGGCGATTGTGCCTGTCAAGCCGTTGCGCCGCGGGAAGTCGCGCCTGGCCGGGACGTTATCGGAAGACGAACGGGCGGAATTGAATCAATCTTTGTTGCAACACACCCTGAACACATTGAAAGAGGTCAAGGAATTGGAGCAAGTGCTGGTCATCAGCCGCGATCCGCATGCTCTGGCGGTAGCCCGTCAGCATGGCGCGCGCACGGTGCGCGAGGACGGTCAGCCCGAACTGAACACGGCGCTTGCCCGCGCAACGGTTGTGGCGCAAATCCATGCCACGCGCGGGGTGTTGATCCTGCCCGCCGACCTGCCTTTGATTTCGCGCGAGGATGTGCTAACATTGATAGGAAAGGCAGTCGAGCCGCCGGTGGTGGTCATCGCGCCAGACAGGCACGGCAAGGGGACGAATGCGCTGTTGATTTCGCCTTCGAGCTTGATCGAGTACGATTTCGGCGAAAATTCCTTCCAGCGGCATTGCGAACAGGCGAAACGGGCGGGCGCTCGGCTCGAAATTGTGGACTTGCCGTCTCTTGGCTTGGATCTCGACCTGCCTGAGGACCTTGAAATCGTTCGGGAGCTCGAAAAGACCCTTACGTTTTGATGCGGATTGCAAATCGAAAACTTTCACAAGCAGCCGGTCAAAAATCATCAGGCACGCAGGGGATGTTCTCCCCTGGCGCTTGCCCGCCATCGCGAAGCATCCCCGACGCGGAGCGGGAGGGCAAGTGTAACGCCTCCGTCGGCGCAAGAGAACGCCGACTATCCTCATGGGTTTTTAAAAACATATCCAATTCAACAAGGAGATGCCATGGCAGAACGGGTTGCACTGTACTTGCAGGATTCGCACGACTTGAGGGACGGACTGGACTACGCCCGATACGCCGAGGAGAAGGGTTTTGAGGCGGTCTGGCAGGCGGAATCGAGGCTGGTACGCGACGCCATTGTTCCCATGGCGGCGTATGCGGCGGTGACGAATCGAATCAAAGTCGGTTCGGGTGTGATCAACAACTGGACGCGCAACATCGGGCTGTTAGCCGCCACCTTCCTGACTCTGGATGACCTTGCCCCCAACCGGGTCATCTGCGGCATCGGCGCCTGGTGGGACCCGCTGGCGAAGAACGTCGGCATCGAGCGCAGAAAGCCGTTGACCGCCATGCGCGAGACGGTCAACGTGATGAAGCGCCTGCTCAACATGGAGCGCGTCACCTTTCACGGGGAATTCGTCCACGTGGACGGCATCGAACTGGATGTGGTGTATGGACGCCGCGAACCGCGCAACGTTCCCATCATGATCGGCGCGACAGGCGATCAAATGATGGAACTGACCGGCGAGATCGCCGATGGCGCGGTGCTGAATTACTGCGTTGCTCCCGAATACAACGACCGCGCCATGGAATTGCTCCAAAAGGGACTGGACAAGTCGGGACGCAAAATGCAGGACTTCGACCGCCCGCAGTTGATCGTCTGTTCGGTGGACGAAGACCACGACAGGGCGATTGAGTATTCCAAGATGCTGTTGTGCCAATACATTGCCCAGCAGCCGCACATCGCCAAAGCCTCGCACGTCGCGGATGAGGTCGTCCACGAGATTCAGTCCATTCTGGGCTGGCCCGCCACCAAAGAGCAGGTGATGAAAGCCAAGGATCTCGTCCCCGACGAACTGGTGCTGAAGATCACCGCTTCGGGAACGCCCGCCGAGGCGAAAGCCAAGGTGGAGGAGTACAAAAAGCGCGGCTGCACCTGCCCCATCCTGTACCCCGTCGGCGGGAATTTCAAACTGCTGATTGATACGTTCGCGCAGACGTAACGCAACGCAGGATTAATCCCGCGCCGTATCCAATTCCCCCGAGAGATAATCCAATACCATTTGCAAAGCCGCTTCCGCCGAAGCGGTTTTGTTTTGTTCGCGGTTGCCGTGAAATTGGAACTTCCGCGCCCACTCGCCGTCGTCCGCCGTCAGCGCGATCCAGGTGGTGCCGACGGGTTTGTCCGCCGTCCCGCCACCCGGACCCGCTATCCCTGAGATGGAAACGGCAATATTCACATCAAAAAGTTTTTTTGCGCCGTGAGCCATTTCCAACACCGTTTCCCGGCTGACCGCCCCGAATGTCTTGAGGGTCTCCCAGGAAACCCCCAGCACAGCGGCTTTGGCTTCGTAAGAATACGAAACCATGCTGCCCATGAAATATTCCGAGGACCCCGCCACATTCGTGATACGGTGTCCCACCAGTCCGCCGGTGCAGGATTCCGCCAACCCCAACCTTAACCCGCGTTGTTGCAACAGCCTGCCAATCTCCACTTCCAGGGAACCCGCCAAATTCACCTCGCTAAAATCGCATCATCGTCGAGCCTGCCGATTATACTCTGCAGCGTCTCTTTCCGATTATAATTTTCTCCCATGGCTGATTGGACAGGAAAAACGCTGGGAAAAGTCCAAATTAACGATCTGGTCGCCCGCGGGGGCATGGCAGAGATCTATACGGGCATGCATGAGACCCATGGACTTGTGGCGATCAAGGTCATGCGCGGCATCCTGGAGCGGGACGAACATCAACTGGCGCGTTTCAAACGCGAAGCGGAAGTGGCGGGCGAATTGCACCATCCCAATATCGTCCGCATACTGGATTTTGCGATCGAGAATGAGACGCCCTGTCTCATCATGGATTTCATCAATGGACCATCGCTTGCCTCGCACATGAAGGCGCTTCATACCCGGCAAGAACGCATCCCCACCGCCATTGTCGGTCAGATTCTACGAGCCGTTGCCGGCGCTCTGGATTATGCCCACGCACGCGGCATTGTCCACCGCGACATCAAACCGGCAAACATCCTGCTCCGTTCGCGCACGCAACAGGTGTCCAGCGGACTGCACTTGCCCCCGGATGTCGAACCGGTTCTCACCGACTTTGGGCTGGTCCGCCTTCTGGACTCCACGCTTCACACGACAACCGGATCGGTGTCGGGCACGCCAACCTATATGAGTCCCGAGCAGGCGCGCGGCGAAAAAGTGGACCACCGAACCGACATCTATTCGCTGGGGATCGTGCTGTACGAAATGCTCGCCGGAACGGTTCCCTTCCATGCGGATTCAACCTACGGCATGTTGATGAAACACATCAACGAACCGCCCCCTCCCATCGAGGGCATCTCCGCCGATCTGCAAGCTTTGCTCGACCGCGCCCTCGCCAAGGAACCCGATTTTCGTTATCAATCCGCCGGTGAAATGGCGGATGAATTCATGGCCATTTTCAACGGGCAAACTGCCTCGCCAATCACGCTTCACACCGCCAAACTTGCGCGTAAAGCCGTAGAGGAACTCAGAACGCCCAAGAGCATTCCGCGACCCGTCGTCCGATTCCGCTGGGCGCGGATTGCGCTGGAAACGGCGGCGGCTTTGGCGCTTGCGTATTTCATCTTTCAACTAGCCATTCCAACGTTCTCGAACGCGAACAACGACCCGCCCGATCCAGACGTTGCAGTGGGAAGATTAAGGTTTGGCGACTTTTCAGGCGTGATGGACGAAGTGCGGTTGTCGCTCGATACCGCCGCGCCGCCTCCTAATGGTTATCATTACGAAGCCTGGCTGATCGGAGAAGACGCCAGCGCTCCCCGCAAACTGGGGATTGTCGTATTCAGCGCGGCGGGCGTGGGGCAACTTTCGCTGATAGACCCCGACCAGAAAAATTTTCTGGCGGATTACCACCAACTCATCATCACCAGAGAAAGGGATGGCATCGAGACCAGTCAACCTTCCGGCGAGGTGGCATACTCGTCCGTATTTCCTTCCGAGATTTTGACCCCCCTCCGGCATCTTCTGGTATCTCATGACGATACCCCCGAGGGTTTGGCGCTTATCCAGGGGCTTTGGTATTACAGCGGTTCTTACATCAACATCTCGATCAACGGTTATCGGGAGGCGGGGGAGGAAATTACCGGACTGAGAGAGGCCTACGAAGGCGGCGACGAAGCCACGGTCCGAAGGAGAACCGAAGAGATCATCAACCAGATCGTCGGGGCTGAAAGCGCTTTATACCGAGACCATGACGGCGATGGCATCATCGCCAATCCTGCCGACGGATTTGGAAGTTTTCCCAACGGCGGCATTTCCGGTTATCTGCAAGCCGTCTACACTCAAGTCGAACTTGCCATGGGCTCTGATGTTGCAACATTGAACATCCGCACCAACGGTGAAAACATCCAAATTTGCATCCTCAACATGGAAGGCTGGCTGAAACGGGCGCTCGAACTGTCTCTGCAATTGCAAAGAGCGCCGTTCGATACCGCCACCGAGCCAGTCATCGCGGAACTCGAGAGACTGGGAGATGCGCTGGTGCAAGGCAGTGACGAGGATCAAAACGGTTTGATCGAGCCTCGGCAGGGTGAATGCGGTGCAAATTCCGCTTACGAATTTGCTTATAATCTGGCGGATATGCCGCTTTTTCCCGGGGCAAACCGAATCCCGCCACCGGGAAAATAAGTTGATCGTTGAAATCCGTCTCACAGCCGTAAAATTGCCGAACTTCCGTTTTGCCGTGCGCAGGTCCGGCAAAATATAACGGCATGATTCTCCATGACTCGACACTGCCAGCACAATGACCTCCTTCGAAGTTCACACCCTGACCGAAACCCTCATCTACGAACTGACCAAAGCCTTCGCCCTGCCGCAAAAAGAAAGCGTCAAACGTTGGATACGCCTCATCTTCGGTAAAGCCGCCCGCGCCGCGGCAGAACTGGGCATCGGCTTGGACCGCGCTGTAGCCGAAGGCGGGCTGTATGGCGGCGCACGCTGGCTCCTGCCGCGCTTTGTCAAAGCGCATGAGGCGCGCGGCGTGGAAAACATTCCCTCCACGGGTCCGCTCGTCATCGCCTCCAACCACCCCGCCAATGTGGATTCCGTCGTCATCTCCGCCCACGTCAACCGTCCCGATTACAAAGTCATCATCGGCGACATTCCCTTCTTCCAACATCTCCCACACCTCAGCCAACACGCCATCTTTGCCCCGGACCCCGCCAACACCATCGGACGCATGCAGGTCGTCCGCGAAGCGATCCGCCACCTCAAAACGGGCGGTGCGCTGCTCATCTTCCCGCGCGGCGGCATCGAAGCCGACCCCGACTTCATGCCAGACGCCGACGGTGAATTCCAACACTGGTCGCGCAGTCTCGAAATTTTCCTGAACCGTGTGCCCGGACTGCAAATCCTCACCGCCATCACCAGCGGCGTCATCGCGCCGGGCGCCTTCCGCCATCCCATCACCTGGTTTCGCCGCCACCGCCCCGACCGGCAACGCCTCGCCTTCCTCTATCAGCTCGCACGGCAAATGCTGGCGGGCGAAGAACTCTTCGGGCTCACTCCGCGCGTCACCTTCGGCGAAATCGTCGGCGGAACAACGCATGCCCTCACCCTCGCCGAAATCGAACACGCCGCCCGGCGCACGCTCCACACCCACATGGCATGGAAACAGGTATGAATTTCCAGATCCGCATCTTCAGAGACATGGAAAATTTGAGCCGAGCCGCGGCAGAACTCTTTGCCGAGAAAGCCGCCCGGTCCATCGCAGAGCGCGGTCGCTTTCTGGCGGCGCTCAACGGCGGCAGTACCCCAAACCGTCTCTTTCAATTGCTGGCGACAGACTATCGCGACAAAGTGGATTGGAGCCGCGTGCACGTGTTCTGGGGCGACGAGCGTTGCGTCCCGCCGGGGGAGGCGGGATCGAGTTACGGTCAGGCGCGGGATGCGTTTCTGAGCCGCGTTCCCATCCCCGAGTCGAACATCCACCGCATCAAAGGGGAACTGGAACCTGCGGAGGCTTCGAGAGACTATGCCCTCACCTTGAGCCGATTCGCCTCACCCCCGCTCGAGTTTCCGCGCTTCGATCTGGTCTATCTCGGCATGGGCGAAGACGGTCACACGGCATCGCTCTTTCCCGCCTCGCCCGTGGAGGTGACCGAGCCGACCCTCCCCGTCACCGCGCACTATCAAGACCGCCCCGCCAACCGCGTAACGTTGACTCCGCTGGTCTTCAATCAGGCGCGGACGGTGGCGTTCATGGTGACGGGCGAAAAGAAAGCGGTCACTTTGGCGGAAGTGCTCAGTGACAGATATAATCCTGAGGCATTGCCCGCCCAGCGGATCAGCCCCAAGGACGGCGACCTGCTCTGGCTGGTGGACGAGGAGGCGGCGGGCAGGCTGCCGAGAGAATTGACAAGAAATTTTTGTGAAGGATAAATAACATAATCCGTCATTGCGAGGAGGGCGTAGCCCGACAAAGCAATCTCCTTGATGAAATTGCGCCACTCGCTTCGCTCGGGCTCCGCAATGACGGGATATTCTTGGAGGTATTTCATGGAACTCGCAATCGTTGGTTTGGGCAAGATGGGTATGAACATGGCAACCCGCCTCGTGCGCGGCGGTCACCGTGTAGTCGGGTATGCACGCACCGCCGCCACGGTGGACGAAGCAGTCACGCATGGCATCGAGGGCGCGTATTCGCTGGAGGAGACGGTGAGCAAACTGAGCGCGCCGCGCATTGTTTGGGTGATGGTTCCCGCAGGCAAAGCCACCGACGATACCATTGACCAACTATCCCGCCTGCTGGGCAAAGGCGACATCATCATTGACGGCGGCAATTCCAACTACAAAGATTCCGCCCGTCACGCCGCGGAACTCGAACCGAAAGGCATCGAATTTCTGGATTGCGGCACCAGCGGCGGCATCTGGGGTCTCCGCGAAGGCTATAGCCTGATGATCGGGGGCAAGCCTGAAGTCGTGGAAAAGATGCGTCCCATTTTCGAGACGCTGGCTCCCGCACCCGATAAAGGCTGGGGCTGGATGGGTCCGCACGGGGCGGGGCATTTCGTCAAGATGGTGCATAACGGCATCGAGTACGGCATGATGCAGGCGTTTGCCGAGGGGTTCAGCATCATGAAGGCGAAGGAGGAGTTCAACCTGGACCTGGCAAAGATTTCGCACGTCTGGCAGCACGGGAGCGTGGTGCGCTCGTGGCTGTTGGACCTTGCCGCAAACGCCCTGGACGAAGACACGCAACTCAAGGACATCAAGCCGTGGGTAGCGGATTCGGGCGAGGGGCGCTGGACGGTGTTCGAGTCGATTGATTTGGATGTGCCTGCGCCGGTCATCACGCTGGCACTGCAAATGCGCTTCGTCAGCCGCGACGAGGAAAACTACGCCGCGCGCATGCTTGCCGCCCTGCGGAATCAATTCGGCGGGCACGCAATCAAGAAAGTGGAATGATGGCGTGGCGAGAGAACAGAGTGGGCGAAGCAACCCTCCACAGTACGAAGAGATTGTCCCGCCGCTCGCAAGAACACAGGGCATGATATGAACAACGATTTACCAACGACTATTGTCATTTTCGGCGCGTCGGGCGACCTGACACAGCGCAAACTTGTGCCGTCGCTGTTCAACCTTTACCGCAAGGGACGCCTGCCGAAGCAGTTCCGCATTGTGGGCTACGGAAACACCGCCTTTACCGATGAGCAATTCCGCGCGCATCTCGAAGAAGGCATGAAGCAGTTCGCGCCGTTCGAATACAAGGATACGGAGTGGCAGGCATTTGCCGCCCATCTCGTCTACCAGCAGGGGCGCTACACCGACCTGGCAGATTTCAAACGCTTGGGTGGTTTTCTGAAAGAATGGGAGATCAGCTCGGGTAATCGCATCTACTACATGGCAACGCCGCCCGGCGTCTTCCCCAACATCATTGACCTGCTCGGTCTCACCGACCAGTTGACCGAGTACAACGGCTGGCGGCGCGTCGTCATCGAGAAACCGTTCGGCACAGACCTTGAGTCTGCCCGCAGTTTGAACCAGCAGATTCACAAGACTCTGAACGAGAAGCAAATCTACCGTATTGACCATTATCTCGGCAAGGAGACCGTCCAGAACATTTTGGTGACGCGCTTTGCCAATACCATCTTCGAGCCGCTGTGGAACCGCAACTACATTGACCACGTGGAAATTACCGTGGCGGAGAAAGTCGGCGTGGAGCATCGCGGACGCTTCTACGACAGCGTGGGCGTCTTGCGCGACATGTTTCAAAATCACCTCCTGCAACTGATGACGCTGGTCGCCATGGAGCCGCCCGCCTCGTTCGACGCAAACGCCCTGCGCAACGAAAAGGTCAAGGTGCTGAGTTCCATCCGCCCGATGCGGAAAGAGGAAGCGGCGCAGAAAACGGTGCGGGCGCAGTATGCAGGCTATCGTCAGGAAAGCGGCGTGGATCCCAAATCCACCACGCCCACGTATGCGGCGGTCAAATTGCAGATTGACAACTGGCGCTGGCAGGGGGTGCCGTTCTATTTGCGTTCGGGGAAGAACCTCAAGGAAAAACTCTCGCAGATTACCATTGTGTTCAAAGAGCCGCCGCATTTGCTCTTCCCCACCAAGAACGGGCGGATGACGCCCAACATGCTCATGCTGTATCTTCAACCCGATGAAGGGATTCACTGGCGGTTCGAGGCAAAGGTTCCCGATACGGTGGCAGATTTACGCTCGGTGGACATGGAATTTCACTACGCCGACTCGTTCGGCAAGACGGCGATTCCCGACGCCTACGAACGCCTCCTGCTGGACACGCTGACGGGGGACGCCTCCCTGTTCACCCGCGCCGACGAGGTGGAAACCGCCTGGGGGCTGATAGACCCGATTCTGGAAGCGTGGGAGGCGAACAGCCAGCCGCTTGCCATTTACCCGTCTGGCACGTGGGGTCCCGCCGAAGCGGACGAACTGCTCGCCCGCGACGGGCGTACATGGAATATGTGGGACGGCAGGGTGGAATAGGCTCGTTTTGAATATAGAACCTCCCCAAGGCCAAGACCCATTACTTCGTTCAGGGCAAGCCTTCGGGAGGTTTGCTTAATCGGCAGGCGCTTCACGCCGCGCGGCGATCCGGGCGCGTGTGTCCGCATGGGATTCACGAGACAACGGGTAAAAGAGGGCAAACAGGATTCCGCCCAGCAGGAGAATGGAAGGCACAGGTCCGATCAGGATGCGAATCGCCCATACGGCTGATTCGGTCTGCTGCGGCGCATTGGAGACGAATCCGCTTCGATCCAGAATCAAAAGAGCAATCGGCAGGGCAATCGAGACCGCCACCTTTTTCATGAGCGAAACCAGCGCGTAGAACATCCCTTCGTGGCGCGTCCCGTTTTGCAGTTCGTCCACTTCGACGGCATCGGGGATCATCGCCCACGTCAGGACGTGCACCGCCGAGACGCCCACTCCCGCCAGGGCGGCAAGCACGATCACGGATGCAAATCCAAGAGACGGATCAAGAAAGATCAGTGTGATCATCACGGCGCTGAAGAAGACCATACCGTAGACATACGCTTTGCGCTTGTCGGTCTTTTGCGACGCCCAAACCCAGAACGGCAGGACAACCAGGGCGGTGATGAAGATCGTCCCCGCCACAATATCCGACTCCGCCTCCAAGCCCATCCGATATTTCAGGAAGAATAACAGCATGGTCTGGATGATGTCAACGGCGGTCCAGGTGAAGAGGAAGATTCCCGCCGCAAACAGGAACGGACGATTGCTCCACGCCGCCTTGAGCGACTCGCGCAAGCCTGGTTGTTTTTGATGGACGTATTCCTCCCGTTCGCGCGTGCCGAAGAATGTCACCAGCAAAGGCAGGGAACAGGCAATGGCAAAGACCCATCCCATCTGGAAGACGCGGTTCGTGTTTTCGGGACGCATCGTGCCGATCATCATCAGCGGAACGATGAACGCGACCAGCCCGCCCAGCAGGGAGAATGCCATGCGGTAACTGGTGAGCGAAGTGCGCTCATCGTAATCCTGGGTAAGTTCAGGGGTGAGGGCGAAGAACGGGGTGGTGACGATGGTCAGAATTGTGTCATACAGGAAGAAGGCGGCGGCGTAGTATGCCGTGAGCGCGATTTGATCCTCGAACGGCGGGCGCCACCACAGCATGGCGAACGTCAGTCCAAACGGGATGAAACCGAATATCAGATAGGGCCTGCGGCGGCCCCAGCGGGTGCGGGTTCGGTCAACGAGGTAACCAACGATGGGATCGTTGAGGTAATCCCAGGATTTGCCGATGAAGATTGCCAGCGCCGCCAGCGAGGGGCGCAAGCCAACGACATCCGTCAGGAAGATGGCGAACAGGACGCCGATGGCGGTATCGGCAAAGGCAAAGCCGAAATCCCCCACACCGTAAGAGAGTTTGGTGAGCGGGGAAAGCCGTTCCTTGATCTTTTCCATAATAAACAGAGACTCCAACCTGATTAACCCGCCTGATTCGATTTCGTTCCAGCCCGATCTCTATTTGGAGATCACCACCCAGGCGCTCGAATCCTCCGAGACGGTGTCTGCGCTCCCGGCCGGGAACAGGGAAGAGATCTGAAGCGGCGACAGGAAATGGCTTCTCATCAGCAGCAGTTTTTCCGCCAGCGCGATCAATTTGACCCCAAAGGTGCGGATATCCGGCTCCTCGATGACAATACGCCCGCCAGGTTTGAGCACGCGGAACATCTCGCGCGCTGTGGCGGGCTGATCAATGACATGGTGCAGGGCGTCCACCATGATGACGCGTTCGAAGAAGTTATCGGGGAAGGGAAGAGTTTCGGAGAGGGAGCAAACAGGCTGGAGCGTGAGGCGAGGCGTTTGTCGTAACATCCCCATGGAAACGTCGGCGACGACGACTTCGTCCACATCCTTCAAAAGCGCAGAAGCGACCCGTCCCGTGCCGCCGCCGATGTCGAGCAGGCGCCCCTTCACGGGCAGGGCGGCAAGTTCGCGCATTTTTGCCTGCGCGGAATAAGTCGTCCGCGCGTAGAGGGGAGCAATGACATCAAAATGATCGAACGGCATGATCAGGGACCCACGGTGATAAGGTCTTTGATGCGCTCATAAGTGCCAGGGCCGACTCCCGAGACGTTGATAATATCCTCCGTGGATAGAAACGGACCGTTTTGATCGCGGTACTCAACGATTTTTTGGGCAAGGGTAGGACCAACACCCGGAAGCGTCTCAAGTTCAAATGCGGCGGCGGTATTGATGTTGACAAGCTCAAAGTCCGAGGGAGTCAGGACGAGTCCCGGTGCAGGCGTGGGAATGACGGGGGAAAAGCCCTGTGCATAGGGAATATCAAGTCGTTGCCCGTCTTCGAGTTCCTGCGCCAGGTTGATCGGTTCTTGATCGGCTTCCGCGAGAAAGCCGCCGGCGGCGGAGACGGCGTCTTGTACGCGGGCGCCTTTGGGCAGGGCATAAACCCCCGGACGCGGCACAGCGCCCGTGATGTGAACAATGAGGGGGCGTTCGGTTGGCGCGGGGCGAAGAGTCACCGCCTGCCCGCTGGGGTTGCGACTCGCCACCCAAATGAGGGCGGCAAGAAACAGTCCAAACAAAATCCCCGCCACCAAATTGAGAATGGATTTCATGTTTTGCATTGGAGCAATTTTACTGCAACTTCATCACCAGCAGGCGTTGCTGCCGCTGTGCAAGGGAAGTCAAAAGTCCCGCCAGGCTGGCAATCCGCTGGAAATAACGCGGCATTTCTTCGTAGGACAGGGCGCGGAAGCCGAATTTCTCGTAGAACGATCCAAGCGACGATTCGCACATGAGATACAAAGGGCGCGGGCTGTTTGCCAGCAACCGTTCCACGATGGCGCGCGCCACGCCTTTTCCGCGATGCTCAGGATACACCGCCAGCGAAGCCAGTTCCAGGATGTCTGTTCCGTGAGGCTTCAACTGACCGCAACCGATCATTTCATCCCGGTCATTCACCGCCACGAGAAAACGCCTCCAATCCAGACCTGTGGGATTGATTCCGACCAAATGAATCAACTCTCGAATTTGACGCGATTCGGACTCGCGAGCGGGGCGGAGGGTGAAGGTGTTCATGGAGTTGTATCGTTCAAGAGACCGTTTTTTTAAATCTATTGAACCGGCGCAGAAGACGTTCTCTAACGTCAGCTGATTTATGGAATGAAATTCGTTCTAATCCACAGATAAACACAGAGAAATAAGATTTGAGAGCATTTTCACGGTTGCTTTCTCAAAAAATCAATGTCCATCCGTGTGTATCTGTGGTAAATGGTGATTTGCAAAACGCTCTCTAAGAGGTCTGCTCGATAAAGTCCGACGTGTGAAGAGTGAACGCAATCAACCAGGACCTGCGGCAACGACGATGATCAACGTGGCAATAAACCAGTGGATGAGGAAGGGCCAGACGAACGATTTGGTCCTCCACGCCACCCAGCCAAAGGCAAAGCCGCCAAAGATGGTGGAGAGCGTCTCGATTTCGGGTTTACCGTTGTGCATCAGCGCAAAGGGAACAGCCTGCAGCCACAAGGCTTCCGCGCCGAATTTGCGGGCGTAGCCGAACAAGATCCAACCGCGGAAGAGGAATTCCCAGCCGATCAGGTCGAGGAAGGTCGTCCATGGCAGACCATTAGTGAGCGGCTTGTAATACTCCTGCATGGAGGGGTCGCCGCTGCCAAGGTAGTAAATGACGGGGGTCATCAACAAGATGCCGAGCGCGGTCAGCAGAAGTCCCGCCTTCCAATCGCCGAGGGAAAAGCCGTATTTGCCGGGATGTTCCCGAAAGAAGACGAGAATGACAAAAAGCGGGATGAACAGGTAGAGAATGACACGATCCCAGTAATAGTAAGGGGTGAGGCGGTGGTAGTAATCCACCATCAGCAGGAGAGTGGAGAGGATGGTGATGGAGACAATTCTCCAGTCAAATTTGAGTTTTTCGCCAAAGAGTTGGTTCATCATAATGGGTAAGCAGTGTATTAGAGATTATGAGCGCCTTCGAGATGTTCACGTAAAATTGAGTTACTCAGTAGTTGAAGTAAGTTTGGTTGCCGTTCGGTTCAAGGAGTTGAGAGATTTTATCCCAATCGCGGTGAAGTTCGAAGCCCCAGTTGGCAGCAAGGAGAATCACAACCAAAACAGAAAACGCGACAAGAAGTTTTCCGCCCCGACCCTCCTGCCAGCGGGCAGCGAAAGCGCTCCATCCGTTCACCCAAAAGTGCGCGGCAAGGATGGCGATATACGGCACAAGCGCCAGGTGAAAACGGTCTTCGGAGAGGATGAGGACGTGCGGGAGGATATAACCCATCATCAGCAGGGCAAGCAGCCAGGTTTGAGGCGACCAGCGCAAAAGCGACAATCCGAATGCGGCGGATGTCGAAACAACGACAAAGGGCAGGAGCAAGATCGCCGAAATGGTCAGCAAAAGCGGAAGAGGGAGAAAGCCAAAGAGGTTGTTGGAATAAAAATACATTAGGACGCGCTTTTCGAGGCCGAAGAAAAACCCCAGGCGGTTAACCGCCAAAGGCAGGAAACGCTCCGGCGCCGCCTGAATAAATTCGATTGCCCGCTGAGTGCCGACGCGGTCGCGCTCGGCGTCGTCAAGGATGGTCAACAAATCCAACGAGGGACCAAAGACGAAGGAGCCGTTCCCTTGCGGATGGTAGCCGAGATACAGGTTGTACCCCATGGAGGTTTCGATGCCGGTCAGTTTGTGGTGAAGGAGTGAGTTGCGGAGAATCCACGGCGAAACGACCAGAGCAAAGGCGAGTATTGCCATCAGGGCGCGCCGTCCGTGCAGATAGAGTAGAAGACAGAAAGCCGCCAGCGCAAAAGGAAGGATGACAGAACGGGTCAGTGCGGTGAGGGCGAGGAAGGTGCCAGAAAGCAAAAAGTGAAACGTTGTTGGCTTTTCCAGGGAGGCAAGAAGAAAGAGAAAAGAGGCAATCAAAAGAACAAAAAACAGGTTTTCGGTGCCAAGCCCGAGGGGATACACGAGTAAAAGCGGGTAGACGGCGACAACCCAGGCGGCAATTCGGGCGGCGCGCTCAGAACGCTTCTCCTGCGCCTCTCCCGCCAGGGAGGGAAACATCTTCTTTGCGGCCAGGTACGTCAACGACGCAAGCGGCGCGCCCAGAAAGATTGCCTGCGCCAGCCGCGCAGCAAAGAAGCGGGAAAAGTCCGTGCCGTTGAAGAAGTACACCACTGCCAGAAAGGCAGGATAAAGCGGCGCACGGAATGAGGTGCGAATGCCGAGGTGTGGATCATAGTCCCTGAGGCTGGACAGGTCGAAGGTCAGGAAGGAGGCGAAGCGGTCCAGGTCTGCCTGTGCGTACCAGCGGAAGCCATGTCCGCCGGCAAGGCTGCGCGCCAGCATATCGTATTGGAACATATCGTCCAGCCCGATGCCCAATCCGTGTGAGAGGAGGACGGGGATCAGGCGCAGAAAAAGGGCGGCAAGAAAGATGCGAAATGCAAAAGACTTAAACATAAAACGGATTGCACGATTGTACCGCGCAATCCGTTTCTTCCTACGCAACGACATGTAATTTTTCTTTGAGTTTTTCGATGCGCCGCGCCAGATAGGGCATAAAGTAGCCGTCGTACTTTTCCCAAAGTTCGGGGCGCAACCAGTCGGTGCCTTTGACCTGCCCGCGGCAATTGGGGCTTCCGCAGTAGCAGGTGAATTCGTCGTAGTCCGAGCCGTCGCACATGGCGTAATCGAAGGTGATTTCCTCGCCGGCGTGAATATCACGCATGGCAACCAGACCGATCTGCCCGGTGAAACCTGCGTTGGGGTCGCAGGAGTGATTGAAACAGTCGCTGGGTTCGAGCGGCAGGGGCGCCTCCAGATAAAAACCTTCCTCAATCTGGAGAATACGCTGGGTAAAGTATTGCATGTTAGGGTCGAGTTCGCTGGCTGCCACGATCCGCCCGCCCCACAGGCAGATCAACTCGCCCTTCCGAATTGGCTCGCGGGCAAACACGCCGCATCCGCCCTTTTCTTCGAATTCACCCGAGGCGCACTTCGGGTTCAGGTAGGAATAATATTGTCCGGTCATTCTTTCCTTTCGTTTTGTTTAAGGCATTTCGCCCAGAATAATCTTTGGCAACTGGCGCCAAAGTGACAACACGTGTTCAGACTTCGGAAGTCTCAAGTGATAAAAAAAACAAAAACAGTCAAAGCACAACAGCTCTGAACCACTGTGTTGACTGCAACAATCTTAAGCAGTCCCGCCGCCTCACCAAGTCTGAGTTGGAGGGCGGCGGAAGCCAGATTTTATTCGTGGCGTATCAAATTAGAGAAGGGGCACAAGTATTTTTCCATTCACACTCGTGCGAGTCGTCGCAATATCGAACGCTCCTTGTTGGATTTTGGATAATTGTAATGGCTATTGACGTAGTGTCAATCTTTTTGGGGTGAGAATTCAGGATGAAAAAACCCGCCTCTTTCCCGACTTGAGGCGGGCATTCCCTCGCAAGCCTTCGCTACGCTGAGACTGATTCACTTCGAACCCCCCTCCGTATCCGCACTCTGCGCCGTGATCTTCTGCGCAAAGAAAATCGGCAGGAAGGTGATGAGCATGACGAACATCGCCACCACGTTTGTCACAGGTCTGTCGCGCGGACGGGTCAACTGGCTGAAGATCCAGATCGGAAGTGTAGTCTGTTGACCGGCGGTAAAAGTGGTCACAATCACTTCATCGAAAGAGAGGGCAAACGCCAGCATCCCACCGGCAAGAAGCGCGGTGGCAATGTTGGGAAAGATCACATAGCGAAATGTCTGGAAGGAGTTGGCACCTAAGTCCATCGAGGCTTCGATTTGCGAACCCTGCATACGGCGAAAGCGCGCCAGCACATTGTTGTAAACGACCACCACGCAAAACGTGGCATGACCAACGACAATTGTCCAGTAGGAAAAAGGAATCTCCAGCGAGCCGATGGTGGTGCGCAGAGCAATGCCGGTTACAATGCCGGGCAGTGCAATCGGCAAGACGAGGAGAAAGGATACCGCCTCCCTGCCGAAAAACTGACTGCGATACACCGCCGCCGCGGCAAGCGTGCCGAGCACCAGCGCAACAATAGTGGCAACTGCCGCCACCTGCAAGGACAGGGTCAGCGCCCGCCACAGGTCTGCACGCTGAAGCGCAACGCCAAACCATTTGAAAGTAATGCCCGGCAGAGGGAAGGTGTAGGTGGTCTCGTCGGGCGTGAGGGTGTAGAGAAAAATGATCAGGATGGGGACGTGCAAGAACAACAGCCCGCCCCACGCCGCAAGAGTCAACCCCCAGGAGGCTTTTTGACCGTAAGAAACGTTAGAGGGCATCGAAGGCTCCCAGTTTTCTGGCAATCAGCAGATAAATAATCATAATGACAACCGGCCCCATGGTCATGGCGGCGGCAAGAGGAATGTTCCCCGCCGTGCCTTGATACGAGTAGACCGCTTGTCCGATGAAAAACTTGGAATTACCGAGCGAAAGCGGCACGATGAAATCACCCAAGGTAAGCGAAAAGGTGAAGATCGAGCCTGCCACCACGCCCGGAAACGCCAGCGGAAGGATGACCGTTCGGAAGGTTTGAAACGGTCTGGCTCCCAAATCGCTGGAGGCTTCGAGGAGAGACGCTGGTACGCGCTCCAGCGCCGTTTGAATGGGAATGATCATGTAAGGGAGCCAGATGTACACAAAAACGATGAACATGCCTATCGGCGAAAGCGCGAGCGAGGAACCGCCAATGCCGGGCAGGCTCAACAGCCAGTTCAGCGCTCCATCGAGATGCAGGAGGTTGATGAACCACGAGAGGATGCCCTCCTGCGCCAAAATCAACTTCCAGGCATACACGCGCACCAGATAACTCGACCAGAGCGGCAGGGTTACGGCAATGATGAGCCACGTTTTCAGGCGGGGCGAGGCAAATTTGGCAATGTAATAACCGAGCGGAAAGGCAATCAGCGCGTCGGCAACCGTCACTGCCGCCGCCATGCCTGCCGTGCGGACGAAAATGTCGCGGTTGGCAGGTTCGAAGATTTGCGCGTACGTCCTCAGCGTGAATTCACGGACTATCAGCCCTGTAAATTCCTCAAGGTAGTAAAAACTATTGATCAGCAGGATAAACAGCGAACCCAGATAAACCACCACCATGTACAGCATCGGCGGTCCTAACAGAAGCGCCAGAACCAGCCGCGGACGTTGATACAGAAACGTGGAAAGGCGTTGCAGCATCACGAACCTCCCACCTCGCGGATATGTTCCTTTTTCCAATGCAGGCGCACGGGCTGACCTTTGACCTTCAGTACGTCCATGGAAGTGGTTTTGAGGTTTTGCTCCACCACCACCAGGTCACCGCCGCCGCTCAGCTCGACGAGGTAACGGGTGTAAAGACCGAGATACACCACATCGCGCACCACACCGTCTGCGCTGTAACTATCCGCTTCGATTTTGGTATCCGCCGGTCCCATATGAATTTTTTCGGGGCGAATGGAGAAGCGAGTCTCCCGTCCAGTGATGCGCTTTGCAATCTCGCCGTCCACCAGGTTAGAAGTTCCCACAAAGCCAGCCACGAAGGCAGTGGCGGGGTGTTCGTAGATTTCTGCCGGCGTTCCCACCTGAACGATCTTTCCCTCGTTGAACACCGCGATACGGTCGCTCATGGTGAGCGCCTCTTCCTGGTCGTGGGTGACGAAGATGAAGGTAATGCCGACGCGCTTTTGAATGGCTTTGAGTTCCACCTGCATTTGCTGGCGCAGTTTCAGGTCGAGGGCGCCGAGCGGTTCATCGAGAAGCAAAACTTTGGGATGATTGATCAAGGCACGGGCGAGGGCGACGCGCTGGCGTTGTCCACCGGAGAGTTGGGAGGGCTTGCGGTCGGCGTATCCTGCCAGTTGAACGAGTTCGAGCATTTCATCCACGCGCTTGATCCGCTCTGGCTTTGGCACACCCTTCACCATCAAGCCATAGGCGATGTTATCGCCCACGCTCATGTGTGGAAACAGGGCGTAGTCTTGAAAAACCGTATTCACATCGCGTTCGTAAGGCGGCAGGTTGGAAACATCCTGCCCGTAGAGGTAAATGTGACCGGAGGAGGGCGTCTCGAAGCCGGCAATCATGCGCAGGCAGGTGGTTTTGCCCGAACCGGAAGGTCCGAGCAGGGAGAAAAATTCTCCATCTCGAATCTCGAGATTGGCTTGCTCCACCGCCCTCACATTGCCGAAATATTTGCTGACGTTCTCGAATCGAATGGCTGGTTGTGTCTGACTGGTCATGTTGTTGGGCAACTCATTGACTGAAAAGGGTGTCAGGCGGGTTGCCCCGCCTGATAGGATAGGTATTAGCGTCCGCCGATGACAGCCACGTAGTTCGTGACCCATTCGTGGTAAGGGACACATTCAGTGGCGGGATCGTTGTCGCCGCAATCGGAAGTGGGAGTGCGCCACCACCAGATTTTATCGAAATCGTTCAAGCCGTTGTTCACGCATCCATCGGGACCGAGCAATTCATTGCCCTCGCATGCATCCAGGCGGACGGGAATGTTCTGGAACCACGCCGCCAAATCACCCTGCACTTTGGGGTTGAGCGACCATTCCATCCACTTGTAGGCGCAGTTGGGATGGGCGGCATTGACATGCAGCATGGTTGTATCCGCCCAACCGGTAGCGCCTTCCTTCGGCACAACCTTGTCAATCGGCGCGCCGCCGAATTTCAGCAAGTTTGCCTGGAAGGGCCAGGAGCCGGAAGCCGCCACGCCTTCATTGGTGAAATCGTCCATCTGGATGAAGGCATCGTGCCAGTAGCGGTTGATTAACTGGCGCTGCTGGCGCAGGAGGTCAATCGCCGCATTGAACTGGTCACGGTTCAGCGTGTAGGGGTTGGTAATCCCAAGTTCGGGGCGGTGATACATCAGATACAGCGCCGCATCCGCCACATAGATGGGACCGTCATATGCCTGAATGCGCCCCTTGTTCGATTGCCCGTCAGGCAGAGTCATCTCTTCGAACACCACATCCCAACTATCGGGCGGCTGATCGCCGAACACATCGGTGCGATACATCAGGATATTCTGACCGGAGGAATACGGCACGCCGTAATGTTCCGTCACGCCGTCGCCATTCGTATCCACCGTGTGCCAGGGGGCGTTCTGCAGGCGCGGGTCAATTTTGCCATAACTGGGAATCAGGTCAATGTTGATTTGCTGGACGCGCCCGCCCGAAATCAGGCGGTTCGAAGCGTCGCCCGAAGCGGTCACCAGGTCGAAGCCGCCTTCGTTCATCAGCGCAACCATCTCGTCCGAGGTGGCGGCGGTTTTCACACTCACCATACAACCGGTGTCCTTTTCGAATTGAGTCACCCAGTCATAATTCGGGTCGGTTTCGCCGCGTTCGATGTACCCCGCCCAGGCGACAATCGAAAGCGCGCCTTCCCCCTCGCCCACCTCCTTCAATGGTCCTGTGGCAGTGTCGCCGCCTGCGCCCGCTCCTCCACACGCCGAAAGCACGATGCTTGCCAAAATCAGCAAACTTACCGTTACGAACCACTTGGACTTCATAACTCTCTCTCCTTTGGGATCTTTGGATTGGTAAACACAGACAGACAGGGGTTGTTCTTTGCTCTGGCACCTCCTTTCCAAGAGCCGGACGCGACGGCGGAACCTTGAACAACGCAAGCATCAATCCTAATTCGTTAGAATTGGCAGCGCATGCGAAGCGTTTGCTTATGCCGATTATAAAAAATTATCGGACAACGTCAATCTGCTATTTCCGATATAGACATCCCCTGAACAGACGGTTTCCCATCCTTCCCGCCCGAAAGACGGTACAGGAGAAAATCGGGTCAAGGCGAAACCGCGACTTAGTTCTCATCCTACGGATACACATAAATTCCAAGATGGTTTGCCACCGGTCTTTCACGACCCGGGATGTAATTGTCAATTGGAGAATTCAACACGACAGGCTCACCGGACTCCCCTTCAATCACCATTGTGGATGAGCCTCCCCCATCCAGGCTCATCGCAAAGAACGCCCCGTGATCCAATAAAATCTGGGCTAATTCCCGAAAGGTTGCGCCTTCGCTGCAAAAAGGCTGGCGTCCATCCACAACAACCAGATAGACAAAACGCCCATTGCCGCTGATGCCGATGGCGGTGCGCGGCTCGAGAATCTTGTCATCCAGTCCGCTTTCCACCTGTCCTCCATTGACCAGCATACGATCACCGGAAATCGCAGACCACACTCTATCGGGCCTTCTTCGACTGAATGACGGGTAATTCGTACGCGTAATGTACAATGTCGGTTCGATCCACTGATCGTTGCTTCGTCCCTGCGAATAAATCACGCCGTTCGAGGCGGTAAACCCAAGCGTCACAACCGGGTCTCCCTCATGCGGATAATAGTCCACCGGACTTCGCGACCACCACGGCTCGAACCCATCGCCGTTGACAGCAATCTGTACGTTGAATTCATCCAGGAACCGCGACGTGGTGCGCGCATCGAGCGGCAGATCGCCCTCTCGATCGGGAGGCGTGACCAGAAAGGCGATATCCGCGGTTCTGCGGTCTATGGTGATGATGTGCGCAATCATGGGTCTCGGAACGACGCTCACCATTCTTCGATATACAACCCCTTCATAGAAGGTTTGCTTTGTCGGCAGAGGCGAAGAGCATCCGCGGTTGTACACGAGGTATGCGCCGGCGCATACCCCTGCCACGAACAGAACAAACGGAACCATCCTAAAAAGTCGCTTCCTTTTCATGTTCATGTTCACAAACGGCTTGCATTCCAATAAAAATCGAAGTTAGTTATTCCAAAGGTTCGAAGGTCACTTCCACGGTCATGCCCCATTTGAGGCGCGAGTCGGTTTCTTCCACGCGGATGTAAACGGTGTAGAGGACGTCGCCGCTTTGGAGGTAGGAGGCGCCGCTGATGTCGGTGACGACGCCTTTCAGGGTGAGGTCGGGAAGGGCGTCGGGGGTGAAGGTGACCGCCTGACCGATTGCAACATTGACCACTTCGAGTTCGGTGATGTCGCTGGTTTCGATGATCCATGCGGAGGTGTCGGCAATGCTGACGGCGCGGGTTTCGGGACCGACCTGTTCGCCGAGGCTGACGGCTACGTCCATGACGATGCCGTCGAAGGGAGCGGTGAGGATGTAGTTGGCGAGCGCCGCTTCCCCCGCCGCAACCTGCGCTTTGGCGGCTTCGAGACGGGCTTGAGCAAGGGCGAGTTGATCTTTGTTGATACCCTCGGCGGAGATTTCCCACTGGTACTTCGCCTCTGCTTCGGCGGCAAGAGCGGCATCCAGGGCGGCGCGGGCGGAGTCGTGTTCGCGCTGGATTTTTTCGAGTTCGGCAATGGCGTTGTCGTAATCCCGCTGTGCAGCGCGCAATTCGTCTTCGGCGGTTTTGCGCTTGGAATTGTCCTTGTCGAGGTCTTTGTATTTGTCGAACTCATCCTGCGCGTCTGCAAGGTCCTGCTTGCGGTCGTTGACCACCGCCTGCTGGTCGTCAATGCGCTTTTGAACGTCGCGCGGGTTGATGTCGTTCCATTTTTTCTGCGCCTCGGCGCGGACAATTTGCGCCTTTTGGTAGGCGTCCCATGCGGCGGCGCGGTTTGCGTTGCCGGTGCGGGTCAGGGTATCGAGGGCTTGCTGGGCGTTGAGCAATTCCAGTTTTGCCGCGGCAAGCCCGGCTTCCGCCTGAGCCGCATTCGAGAGCCGCGCCAGCACATCGCCCTTGCGGACCCGGTCGCCGATCTTTACGTTGACCTGTTCCACGATCCCGCGCACCTGGAACGACAGGTTCGCCGCGCGGACGGGCTTGAGGTGTCCCTCCGCGACGATTGCGTTCGGGGAGGCGGCAGAGGCGGAGGGGGTGCTTTCCGTCGCAGGAGCCGCCTGCTGGTTTGCGCAGGCGGTCAGTCCCAGCGCGAGGAGGACGAATAGTATTGCAAGGTTGTTAAGTGTTTTCTTCATGTTGCCTTCTTTCTGCCCTCACCCCACCCCCTCTCTCAATGGGAGAGGGGTGTCCGAAGGACAGGATGAGGGAAATTTATTCATACGCCAGCACTTCGCGGATGGTGAGGCGCGCCGCGTTACGTGCAGGCAGAACACTTGCCACCGCAGACAAGATCAATACCAGCCCCAGCCAGATGGCATAGCCCAGGTAGGTAAAGACCACTGCGATGGGGGTTTGGAACACTGCCAGGCTGACGATGTATGAAAGCCCATAGGTAAAGGGAATGGAGAGAAGGATCGCCAGCGCAAAGGAAATCAAGCCGATGACCACCCCTTCGGCAATGACCGTGCGCATGACGGCGCGGTCGTCCGCGCCGATGGCGCGCGTGATGCCGATTTCACGGGTGCGCTCGAGGACGTTCATGCCCATCGTACCGGTCAAGCCCATCGAGCCGACGATGGCGGTCAGGATTGCCATGATGAGCAGAAAGGTGACGAGGATGTCGAGGCTTTCCACCGCCACATCCAGCGAGGCGCTGCCCGCCTGCGCCACGCGCACTTTGAAGCCCTGGTCGCGCAGGTATTTGTCCAATTCTTCGGCTTTGGCGTCCTGATAGGCGCGGTCGTGGCGTTCGGTCACCACGCGGTAGGAGAAGGAGCGGTTCGCCTGTTTGTTCATGACCGAGATGTATTCGAAAGGCGCGTACCCGATCAGCCCTTCCTGATCCACGAACTTGAAGAGACCGATCACCTGCCAGACCTCATCGCGTCCGTCAATGCGCATCGTCACGTAATCGCCCGCCTGCAAGCCGGGAAACGACTTTCGCACCCCCTCGCTGACCGCCATCTTGCGCACATCGTCCGGACGGATCCAGCGTCCCTGCACAAGGATGGGTTGAACCAGGCGGCTTTCAGCGGGCGGCGCCAGCAACGTGATGTTTTGGACCACCCTGCCCTGCTCATCCAGCAATTCGCCGCCCGCGAACTGCCAGCCTTCCACCGCGATAATCCCCTCCACGCCCCCGACCACCCGCTCGACCTCCTGCAAACGATAGGGTTGGTCGAAATCGAGCGTCACGTCGGCGCGGAAGTATTTGCCGATCTGTCCGATGTAGTCGTGCAGGGTGACGCGCACATTGAAGACGGCGATGAAGATCGCGCCGCCCATCGTCAGCGTGAACAACGTCAACGCCAGGCGGCTCTTGCGGCGGAAGGTGTTTCGCAGTGAAATGATGAAGGGACGCGGGATGTGGATTCCGCGCGCGGCGAGCAGACGAGTCACTTTGACCTGCGCCCAATCGAACCACGAGAGACGCATCTCACCGTTTTTGAACTGAATCTCGTCTTCAGCCGCCTCTCCGCTGAGCGCGCGCAGAACGGTGATGCGCGAACCGTTGACCACAGGCGCCAGCCCTGCAATCAACGGCACGAGCAATCCCACCGCGACCTGAATGAAGAACGACAGAGGCAGGAGGCGATACCCCAACAGGCTGAAATCCAACTGGCTGGCAATGAACGAAGCCAGCTGGTACGCTCCGATCCCGCCGAAGGGGACGGCGATGAGCAGAGCCAGAACGCCGAATGCCATGATGAGCGTGATGTACATTTCAAAAACCTGGCGTCTCTGCCCGCCAATCAACTTCATCACGCCGATGTGACGCAGGTGCTGGTTGAGCAGAGCGCTCAGGGTGTTCGAAATCAACGAACTGGAGAGGAACACAATCAGAATGCCCAGCGCCAGCAGGATGCCCAAAATGGCGTTGACGGTGCTGGCAAGCGGATGCCTGTGCGTCTCGGCGAAGCGCGAGCGGACGACGAACCCGCCCGATTTCTCGATCTTGTCCTTCAACTCCGCGCCCACTTCACGGATGTAATGAGGGTCGTCGCCGTCGCCCGCCACACGAATCAGCATGCGGTTGTAGAGTTTCGGCTGCCCGAGGTATTGCAGGGTGTCGGTGGTGATGTATCCGAACGGCGAGGCGAGGAAGTCGCCGGCGCCCGCCGCCGTGTCCTGCACGATGCCGACGACGGGCAGGGTTCTGGTGGAGCCGTCGGGGAGTTGAAATTCGAGGAGACCTCCCACGCTCACGTCGAGGTCGCGAAGCGCATCTTTTTCCAGCAGGACTTCGCGTTTGGCAGGGGCGGTCTCCCCTTCAAGGGGAGTGAGGAGGTTGATGGTATTGTCTTCAAAACTATCGAAGGCAACCATGTCGAGGGTGGTCCATTTTTCGGTGCCGGGCACGCGCACGCGCATGTTGAAGACGCGCCGCGCTTCGGCATCTGCCACGTGCCTGTGGTTTTGAATGGAGGCAAGAATGGCGTCGTCGAAATTGGTCATGCGCAGTTCGATGTTGGCGGGCTGGTTCGCCGCAAACGAGGCGCTCATATCGTTCGAGATGATCTGATACGCGCCCGCGATGACGCCAATGGAAAACACGCCCACTGCGATGGAAAAAACCACCAGCAGGGTGCGCCCTTTGTTGTCGAGCAGGTCGTGCAATACTTTTCGCCAGCGAGGTCTCATGAGATTTACAATTTACGATTTCAGGTTGCTCTGTTGCAAACACGCTCAAAGTCGGTCACTGCGAGTGGCGCCCCAGCGCCACGAAGCAGTCTTCCAGCCGGTGAGGGGATTGCTCGCAGTGACCTCCTCGCAACAGAACAATTTCAGATTTATTTCCGCCGCCGAAAGAGGGAGAAAAAGCCTCGCCCTGTGCGGCTGTCGGCTGCACGGTGTTCTTTTAGGCGTTCCTGGACGATCTTCCCGACCGCCTCGGCAGTGATTGGAGATTGATCCATCACGCGTTTGAAATCTTCGCGTCCAATTGTCAGCACTTCGACGGGACCCTCGGCGCCGGCGCGCACGTTGGCAATAGACTTGCCGCCGCGCATCAACTCAATTTCGCCAAAGAATTCGCCCGGCTTGAGGCGGGAGATGAGGGTTTCGCCGCCTTTGCGGTCGAACAGCACCACTTCCACTTCACCTTTGTGAATCATGAAAAACTTCTCCACGTGCTCGTCGCGGGAGATGATGGTGGCTTTGGCAAGATACACTTCGGTTTTGGCAAGTTTGGTAAATTCCATCATGTGACGGTGCCTGAGCCACGGCAGGGCTTTCGCCACTGTTTCGTTGATCAATTCACCATCCGCAATGATGATATTGCGGGTGGTGCGCGAGGTCAGCGAGGGGTCGTGCGTCACCATGACAACCGTCTTGCCGCGCCGCGAGAGCTCCTCGAACAGGTCAATGATGGTGTTTGCCGATTTGGTGTCGAGGTTGCCTGTCGGTTCGTCTGCCACCAGCAAAGGCGGGTCGCAGGCGAGGGCGCGGGCAATCGCCGCCAGTTGCTGCTGCCCGGTGGAAACCAGCACGGGCAGTTTGTTGGCAAACTTCTCCAACCCCACCAGTTCGAGCAGTTCCATAGCGCGCTTCGGGCGCTCGTCGAAATCGTACCTCTCGGCGTAATCCATCGGGAGCATGACGTTTTCGAGCAGGGTCAGCATGGGCATCAACTGGAAAAATTGAAACACAATTCCCAGGTTGTGTCCGCGCCACTTCGAGCGCTGGCTTTCGGTGACGCCGGTGTAAATATCGGTGCCGCCGATGACCACGCGCCCCGCTGTAGGATGATCGATTCCCGTGATCATGTTCAACAGCGTGGACTTTCCGCTCCCCGACTTGCCGACGATGGAAACAAACTCGCCGCGCTTGATAGTCAGGTCAATGCCTTTGAGAACGGTGAATTCGCCCGCCGCGCTTTTGAACGTCTTGACGACGCCGTGCATGTCGATCATGGCGTCAGCGGAGGTCATGGCATGTTGGACAGAGACAGGCTGAGGGGCAGAGCGACGCGGTCTCATTTCTTTCGCCTCCCGCCAGACCTGAGGTCTGCTCCCGCCAAAACAGGCTGATCCAACTCCCCATCCGTAATCTGCAGCGTGCGGGAGAAGCGCGGCGCCAGCGAGGCGTCGTGCGTCACCATGACGATGGTCTTGCCCTGCTCCTCCACCAGACGCTGGAAGAGTTCGAAGATGTGATCGGCTGTGACGGAGTCGAGGCTGCCCGTCGGCTCGTCGGCGATGAGGATGGGCGGGTCGTTTGCCAATGCACGCGCAATGGCAACACGCTGCTGCTGCCCGCCGGAGATCAGGGAGGGGAATTTATCCGCATGTTCTTCGATCTCCATCAGGCGGAGTAATTCGAGCGCGCGCTCACGGGAGCGTTTGGGGTGAAAATTGCCGCATAAATCCATGGGCAGGGTGATGTTTTCGACCAGGGTAAGCATGGGCAGCAGTTGAAAGGACTGGAAGACAACGCCCATTGTTCGTCCGCGCCAGAAGGCGATTTCATCCTCCTTCATGCGATGGACAGACACGGACGCTCCGTTTGCATGGACCAGCACCTCGCCGGAGGTGAGGTGATCCACGCCGGTGATCATGTTCAGCAATGTGGATTTTCCCGCTCCCGATTTGCCGACGATACCAAGAAATTCTCCTGCTTGCACCTGCATGTTAATGCCTTTGAGCGCAGGGAAATCACCCGCGGCGGTGGAATAGACTTTCACCACGTCGCGCAGCTCGATGAGGAGTTGGGATGGGAGAGAGGAATTCATCACAAGGATATCGCTGCTACGGTCGGAGATTGCTTCGTCGGGCGTTGCCCTCCTCGCAATGACAATTACAACACATACAAAAACGGTCGCTGAGGGCAACCGTTTGAATGGCAAGCCATACGACATTCATTTTACCCCCAACACAGGTTTGTGACAAACTTCCTAACCGGCGACTTATGTGGTTCGTTGTTATTCTGCCGATACGGACTTTTGCATGACCGTGAATCCCGCATCCCGCAATGATTTGACGACCTGAAAGCCCTCGCGTTCATACAGTCGCCGCGCGCGTGTATTTTCATCCTTCACGCCCAGTTCGATTGCCTTCACCTGAGACGCGTGCTCCCGCGCCAGTTCGCGCAAGATTTGCGTGCCGATCCCGTGACCGCGAAATTCGGGTAACAGGATGATTCCATGCAGATGCAGAATCTGTTCCGCGATTTCGATCCAGGAATATCCGGCGAGCGCGCCATCCTGATAAACGGCAAAGACCGAACCTCTTGATTGATACAGTTCGACGAATCGTTCCCAGGTCATATGCATAAGCGCAAGGGTCTGTTCAATGTAATCGGACATTTCCGTGCGCATCATGCAGAGAAATTCGTCGCGTTGTTCGGGAGTCGCCAATTCGAATGAAAGCATTTTCCACCTTACGACGTCACTCCGTACATTTGAGCGGGCGCAAGGATTTTGGGGAAGCGGAGTCTCAAGTTGTCGCGAGCCCTGTAGCACAGGTGGCAGGCGTCGGCGTAGTCCGAAGCGTGCGGCAGGTTGAACTCCGTCACCAGCGCAGCGGGTCCGCCCGAGAGCAGGAGTCCGCAGATCGGGTGGGAATCCGCATCATACTCCTCGCGAATCTGTTTCAACGGTTTCTCGAACAGGTTGCCGATGACGATGCCTTGACAGATGTGGAGGTTGCCGAACGGATCGAGGTGGACGCGTCCCGGCTCGCGCAAATCCTCATGCGGACAGGTATCGAATCCTTTCCAGGAACGGCGGAGCGCGCGGGAAACAAGTTTTTCGACAGCCCGACCGCGATACATCACCCCGCTTTCCTCCTCGGCAAATTGACCCTGCGAGTCTTTGGCTGCCCCATCAGGCTGGGCGACACTGATCACACCCGTTGGAATTCCCAGCCGTTTTGCGGCGGTCACCGCATTCTGCGGTTTTTCGCCAGGACATTTTTCGCAGTGATACAGGTCACTGCTGATGGAGAGGTCGCTCAGACATCCCACAAACGGACGAAGCCATTCCTCGGCGTCCCGAATTGAGTTTGCCCAGTACGCGTTCGAGACAATGCCGACAGAAAAGCCCATATCTGCCGCCGTGCGGACGCCTTCTCGCAAGATCGCATAATACAGGAACGGTTCACCGCCTTCGAAGTAGATGGAGGTGACGCCTGCCTCCTTCGCCTGATCGAGGATGTCTTCGATCTGCTCGAGCGTGAGCGTGCCCGTCTGCCGCGGACTTCCCCACACGAAGCAGTGGTCGCATTCGTAGGTGCATTGGTAGGTGAGAAGGATGTGCAAACCCTCGAGTTTCATGTTGGTCTCCATTCATCAATATCGGTCAAGGGACATACACCGGCATATCGAGAACAACAAACTTACCGCTCGATAGTTTCCGGACACGGTATTCGAATTCGCTGACGGGCGGAAAATCGCCCGCTCTGGCACCACAGCATGGACCCAGGGTAAACAATGTTCCATCGGGATTATTGAATTCGACGATGAAGGAATATGTGTCGTCCGTTCCTTCCCCGAACGTCATCGTGCGCACCTGCAGGTCGCATTTGTTGCCGTTGATGGTACAGGCGTTCTTCCACAGGGCAAGGCGATCATCGGGATCGAGGCTTGGATTGCTGTTAATCATCCCTTCGTAACTGCCGCCGTACAATTCGATGACCATTTCATAATCGGCTTGATTGAGGGCATCGAAGTATGCAGCCAGCGTCTCATGTGCCTGTTCGGTTTCGCCCTTCGAAGGAGCGCAAGCAGAAAGAAACAAGACAAGCAGGATAAAACATCTCTTGAACACTCTTCGTCCTTTGTCTAGTTCAGTGTACAGTATTTTGCTCCGCCAAGCATGGGTCAAAAATCACCTTGGGGGCTATAATAAAGTAACCCATTTTTGGAGGCTATCATGTCCAACGTGTACGAATCGAAACATCCACTCGTTGCCCACAAACTTTCCCGCTTGAGAGACAAAAATACAGAACCGAAAAAATTTCGCGAACTGGTGCGCGAGATCGCCGCCCTGCTCGCCTACGAAGCCACCGCCGACCTGGCGGTCATGCCGCGCGAACTGGAAACGCCGCTCGCCAAAATGACGGGAGCGGAACTCAAGGAGAAAATCGGCTTGGTCCCTATTCTGCGGGCGGGATTGGGAATGGTGGAGGGCGTGTGGAGCCTGATGCCGAGCGCGGAGGTCTGGCATATCGGTCTGTACCGCGACGAACATACGCTCAAGCCTGTGGAATATTACAACAAACTTCCCACCGAGCCGCGCGTTTCGGTCTGCCTGATTCTCGATCCCATGCTTGCCACAGGCGGGTCGGCGACCGCCACAGCCGGCGTTTTGAAGAAATGGGGCGTGAAGAAAATCAAATTCGTTGGGTTGATTGCCGCGCCGGAAGGAATTAAAGCCATGCAGGAACAGCATCCCGACATTCCGATTCACATCGCCGCCATTGACAGTCACCTCAACGAGAGAGCCTACATCGTGCCGGGGCTGGGAGATGCAGGAGACAGGCAGTTTGGAACGGGGTAGGTTGGTAATTGGTGAATTGGTAATTGGTGAATAGATGAAAGCCATGCTCTTGCGCGGACTGGCTCCGCTGGTGCAAAACCCCACTCCTCTTTCGCTCGAAACTATCCCCGACCCCGAATCTGCCGCAGACGAGATCCTGCTTCGCGTCACCCGCTGCGGAGTCTGCCACACGGAATTAGACGAGATCGAAGGGCGCACTCCGCCACCGCGTCTGCCCGTCATTTTGGGGCATCAGGTGGTGGGGGTTGTAGTGGATGGACTCCAACGTCTGGAGACGTTGGAGTCCGAGATGAGAGTCGGCGTGGCGTGGATCGCATCCGCGTGCGGGCATTGTCAATATTGCCTGGCGGGGAATGAAAATCTTTGCCCCGAATTCAAAGCGACAGGACGCGACATCAACGGTGGATATGCCGAGTACATGAAAGTCCGCGCGGATTTCGTGCATCCGATCCCTGATTCGATATCGGACTCCGAAGCCGCGCCGCTGCTGTGCGCAGGGGCAATTGGGTATCGGTCTCTGCGATTGAGCAACATTCAAGATGGACAACATCTTGGTTTAATGGGCTTCGGCGGGTCGAATCATCTGGTGCTTAAGATCGTGCGGCATCAATATCCCAACACAAAGGTTTTTGTCTTCAGCAGGAATCCATCTGAGCGCGAGTTTGCCCTGTCGCTGGGGGCGGCTTGGGCGGGCGCGATTAATGAGAGTCCACTCAAGGAGTTGGATGCGGTCATTGACACCACGCCGGTCTGGGGTCCGGTAAGCGAGGCGCTGAAGGTCTTGAGTCCAGGCGGGAGGCTGGTGATCAATGCGATTCGCAAGGAGGAGTCCGATAAAGAAGTCTTATCCAGATTGGATTATCCGTCGCAGTTGTGGATGGAGAAGGAAATCAAGAGCGTGGCAAATGTGACGCGGGCGGATGTGCGTGAGTTTTTGGGTTTGGCGGCGGAGGCGGGCATCAAGCCTGAGTTCCAGGAGTATGAGTTGAAGGATGCCAATCGGGCGCTGCTCGAAATGAAGCAGGGAAAAATTCGCGGAGCGAAGGTGTTGAGGGTATGAGCGCGCGCAAAGACCCCGAAGGCAACGAGACAAAACATCTGCATCAGTTTGCGGATTTTGCCGGAAAGCGCGTCCTGGAAATCGGATGTGGCGAGGGACGCCTGACCTGGCGCTACGCCTCCGCCTCCGCCCTGACCGTTGGACTGGACCCCGATAAAAATGCCTTGCGCGTCGCCCGCATTGACCGTCCCTCCGACCTCGCGGACAAGGTGCACTTCATTAACTCCCACGCTGAAACCATCCCCTTCCACAAAGAGACCTTTGACATCGCCCTGCTCGCCTGGTCGCTCTGATGAATTGCCCATGCGGGCATGGTCCATGCCCTGGGTGAAATTCACAGAGTCCTCGCGTCGGGCGGCGTTCTCATTGACCTGCGTCCGCTTTGCGACCGCTGGAGTATCGAGGTATTTTCCGCCCGCGAAACGCGCCACACGGGTCATATCACTGACTTGCCACCCGGATTGGAAGACGATACCGCCGCCAATCGCGCCATGCATCAAGCGGAAATCAATGGCTGGTTCATACGTGAAAAAGAGGCGTTCTTCCCCCTCCACTACGTCTGGGATACCGCCAGCGACATGGAAAAATGGATTGATGAGGAATGGGTGGATTTTGTCGGTCTCGACGAAGAGACGAGGCGCGCCACGCGCTCCACATGGGCACTGGGCGACGCGGACAGCCGCGTCCGCGTGAAGGTGAAGATGTTGCTCACCCGATATAGAGCGATAAAATAACCTGAGTTCGGGATAGAGCGTTGAAACGTCCCGAAGGTTTTAAAAAGGGCGATTTTGGCGGTAAAGCCAACCTTCGGGACGCTTTTTCTGCTTATCCCGAACTGACATTAAAAAAAACAGATGGCGGCGTCACATCTCCATTGCAGACGGGCAAATTCGAAGAAGGCCAATCAATCAGGGAAGATGAGAGATAAATTTGTCACGGCTCCGCCCAAGCCCGCGTTGGTTATAATCAATGCCAGATAGGATCGCTCGATCCTGCCCCGGCAAGGAAGCAAATTATGGAATCCCGTATCTTACAAATGATCTCAGCCTTGCGCGCCAGCGGGGTGCGCGTTTCTCTGGCGGAATCGGCAGAGGCTTTTTCTGCAGTGGATTTGATGGGGATTCAGGATCGCGAGCAATTTCGACTGTCCCTGCGCGCCACACTCATCAAAGACGTGAAAGACCTTCCCATATTCGACAAACTATTCCCGCTCTTCTTCGGCGCGGCACAGCCCCCGCCGATGGGCGGAAACCCCATGGACGATATGACGCCCGAAGAAGCGCAGATGCTTGCCGAGGCGCTGCGTCAGTTCGCGCAGAATCTGCGTCAGCGGATGGAAAGGCTGATGAACGGCGAGCCGCTTTCGAGGTCCGAGCTGGAGGCGCTGGCGCATTTAGTCGGTCTCAATCAGGCGGACGATCTCCGCTATCAAAACTGGATGGCGCAGCGCATGATGCGCGCCCTGGCGTTCCCCGAGGTGCGCGAGGCGTTGAAGGAGTTGATGGAGCAACTCCAGCAAATGGGCATGAGCCGCGACCGCGTCGAACAGATGAGCGAGATGATCCGGCAAAACATGGACGGCATGCGCGAACAGATCGAACGGTTCGCAGGCGAGCGCATTGCCGAAAACATGAGCGAAAAGCCGCGCGGCGAGAGTGCGGATCATCTGCTCAACCGTCCGTTCCACGCGCTTTCGGAGGAAGACAAAAAAGTTTTGCAGCGCGAGGTCAGGCGCCTTGCCGCCATGCTGCGCACGCGCATTGCCCTGCGGCAGAAGCGCGCCAAAAGCGGACAACTCGACCCGAAGGCAACCCTCCGTGCCAACCTCAAATATCACGGCGTGCCAATGGAGATTCGTCACAAAGACCGTGTGCGCAAGCCAAAGATTGTGGTCATTTGCGACATCAGCACTTCAATGCGATTCTGCTCCGAGTTGATGTTGAGTTTTCTGTTTGCTCTGCAGGGACAGGTGCGCAAGACGCACGCCTTCGCCTTCATTGACCACCTGGAATATATTTCGGACGACTTCAACGGTTCGAACGCGGACGAGGCGATTGCCTCCGTTCTATGGCGCATGCCTAGCGGACACTACAACACCGACCTGGGCTGGTCGCTGCAAAATTTTCAGGACGACTACATGGACACGCTCAACGGCGGGACGACGCTCATCATCGTGGGCGACGGGCGCAACAATTACTATGACCCGCGCCTCGACATTTTCTCGACAATGACTCGCCGCGCCGCGCGGACCATCTGGCTGAATCCTGAACCCCCAGCCTTGTGGCACGGCGACAGCGACATGCCGAAGTATGCGCCGCTGTGCGATAACGTGCTGAAAGTCAGCAATTTGAGGGAACTCATGGATGCCGTAGACTCGTTGATGACAGGGTAAAATACCGCCACATCACCCACCCAGAAAACCGGACAGCAATATGATCAAGATTATGGTCGTTGACGACGACGAGGATTTCACGAATTTATACAAAGCGGCTCTCAGGGCGGTCGGTTTCGATGCGACAGCCGTAAATCAAAGCACGACGGCAATCGAGATGGCATATCTCATCAGGCCCGATATTTTCCTCATAGACCTGATGATGCCGGAAATTGACGGGTTTCAATTATGCCGCATGATTCGGGCAGATCCAACCCTTAAACACACCCCCATCATCATTGTGACCGCGCTGACAGACATTGACAGTAAATTGGTCGCCATGGGCGCAGGCGCAAACGATTACCTGACCAAGCCCTTTCAGATTGACGTTCTCAAGACAAGAATCAATGTACTTTTGGAAAAGTTGAAGTAGGCAGACAAGTCGGCGAGCCGGGCAAACATAGGGCAGGTCCGGCAGGCGACCGCCATACGCCCTGGGCGAAAAGAACACCGAAGATCAGACGACAGCCATGGCCATTGACCTGTCGTTTTTTTAGAACGGCAAAGGAGCCAGTATGCCCCCCTCCATCCTTGTGAACCGGCGCGGCGACATCCTTGAAATCACGCTCAACCGACCCGAAACATATAACGCTTTCGATCTCGATATGATGATCGAACTCGGTGACGCGCTGGCAACAGCCGCAACGGAGTCGTCCGTCAAAGGCGTCCTGATCACAGGCGCAGGCAGGGCGTTTTGCGCGGGCGGGGACCTGAAATGGATCAGCCAGCAGGCGGGCGATGCGGGTCCCACCCTGCACAGACTTGCCCCGCAATTTCACATCGCCGTCACCGAGATTCGCCGCATGGCAAAACCCGTCACGGCGGCGGTCAACGGCATTGCGGCGGGCGGGGGGTTCTCGCTGGCGCTGGCATGCGACTTCCGCGTGATGGCAGAGTCGGCGGTATTGATTCAGGGGTACACGTCGAACGGGTTGAGCATGGACGGCGGCGGCACGTTTGCCTTGCCGCGGCTGGTGGGGTTGGCACGGGCGTTGGAAATTGCGGCATTCGACCAGCCGATTCCCGCTTCGAAGGCTTTGGAGTGGGGCTTGGCAACAAAGGTGACACCGGACGCGGAGGTCAGGGACGAGGCGCTTGTCCTGTTGGAGAGACTGGCAAAGACCTCGCTCCATTCGTTTGCCTGGTCGAAGCGCCTGTTGTTGGAATCCTTCCACAATACGCTGGAAACGCAATTGGAACTGGAGCGTCAGGGAATCAGCGCGTGCGCGGGACATCCCGACGGACAAGAAGGGATTAGAGCGTTCGTCGAGAAACGCAAACCTTCCTTTTGACGGGTCGCCCGCCGGGCATCGCCGTTTCGGAAATATTCTTGAAATACAATTAACAGGAGCAAAAAGCGGGTTTGGGCGTATAATTATGAAAATACAAACGGCATTTCACGCTCGGTACACCAACATCAAATCTACATTGCTGGAACAGGTTATGACTAAGATCATGGTCGTGGATGACGACAAAGATGCAACCGCCCTTTTCGAGGAAGTGCTTAAAGCGGAGGGATATATACCGATTTTGTTGAACGAAAGCGCTCAGGCGGTAGCGGTTGCCAAGCAGGAAATGCCAGCCCTTTTCATCCTCGACCTGATGATGCCTGAACCGGACGGCTTCAAACTATGCCGTATACTGCGCAAGGAACCCGAATTCAGGTATACGCCCATCATCATCGTCACCGCCCTCAACGATACCGACAGCCGCATTGTCGCCATCGGCGCGGGCGCCAACGACTACCTGACCAAACCCTTTCGCCTCGATGAACTGTATACGAGTATAAAAGACCAGCTCAACAACGCGTAATCATCCTGCCGCCCTTCATCGGGCGGTTTTTTATGAAAGTAATTTTTTGTACACTGCCGCCAGCCGCTTCTGCGCTTCATGCCAGGTGAAGGTAGTCAATGCGCGCTCCGACGCCGACTTTGCCAGACGCCTGGATAACTCAACGTCGTTCAACAGAGAAAAAACCTGACGCGCCAGATCCTCGGGATCGTTCGGGGAAAACAACAGCGCGTCCACATCCTCACGGACGAGTTCGCGCACAATGGGCATGTTCGAGGCAACCAGCGGACGTCCTGCCGCCATATATTCCAGCACCTTGATCGGACAGGCGCCCTGCGTCACGTTGCGGTCGTTCAATCCCAACGGAGCAAGGCAAATATCTGCCGCGGCAATTAACGCCGGAATTTCGTGATGCGCCGCCGCCGGCTGAATATGGACATGATCTTCAAGCCCAAGTTTGCGAATCTGTTTCGCCAGCACCTTCCTTTGACGGGATCGTCCCCTGCCAACGATATGGAGGTGAACAAGCCGCTGTGCGAGTATTCGGGGCATGGCTCTGATGACGACTTCCAATCCCTGCCAATCGGCGAGCGTACCGATGTACAACAGAACAGGGACGCGTCCCTCACGCGCCGGCGGCGGCGAAGGAAAAAAGTCGGAGGGGCTGACGCCGTTGGGGATGACAGTGATCAGTTTCCGGTCGAGTCCGAGCGAGGCGATGTAGTCACGGGTCACGTTCGACGGGCAGACGATGGCGTCACTCAGGTGCAACGTCGCAATCTCCTGTTCCTTGATCTTTGAAAGCAGGTCGAAATCAATGCCCGGATAATGGTATTTCAGTTCGATGGAGGGCAGTCCGTTCACTTCGAAAAGCGTTTTGTAGCCGAATCGTCTTTTGTGTTGGGCAACCGACAAACCGTCCCAAATGTTCCGGTAATGAACAACCCGATAACCCGGATGCAAAGCAAGGTGACTCATCACCGCCCCGCCGAAATGCACAGCGCGCGCCAGAAAATTCTGCGAGAGGTCCTGCGAAATACGCGTGACGCGCGCCCCCTCGATGATGTCCTCGGACGGGAGCAAACCATCGTTCGGAGTAAAAAGGTGCACGTCAAATTGGCTATTGACCAGACCGCGAATGTTATGCAAAATATGCGTAGATGCGCCCTTTGGACTGGGTACGACATCAAAGGCAGTATAAAGAACGCGTATTGTCATCGAACGAATTATAAACTCGGAGACGGCACATGGAATCCTTCCTTTGCGCGTTCGGCGTCATCGCAGCGCTCACACTCATCCTATTCGTTTACCTGCTGAACACCGCCCGCAAACGTAACGCGCCGATCACCAGTTCGCTCACCGGCAAAAAGGAATTCCTGCCGGTGTACATTACTCTCGCCGACAAACCCGATTCGATCGTACGCGGCATGGATCGATTCGTCGCGGAGGTGCAAAAAACCGAATCCGCAGGGGACAAATGGCGCTGGGCACCGATGCTGATCTTCCTTGGCGGACTAGGGTTAATGACGATTGACGGGTTCCTTTTTCTCCTTGGATACAAATCCCTTGTTTTCACTGCGGGCGGACTTGCGCTTTGGGTTACGGCTTTGATCTTCGCCCGTCATTTGCGTAAAAGCGACTCGAAGGATTTCTCCCCCCGCTACACGGACGTCAAAAATCTGATCCGCACCCTGCGCGACGATATAAAACCCGGCGGCACCTTCAACGGCCACCTTGACCTGACGGGAGCCATGCTCTCCTCAAAGGTGGCGCGTACCTCCAAAGACACGCAAAATCGCATCACCGAACATTTTCGCGACGAATGGCTGACGTTCAAAGCCAAGTTGTACGACGGGAATATCCTGCGTGTGTCAGCGATCCGGAAATCCAAAAAACGCAAATCCTACTGGAAACGCAGCCCTATCAGCGGCAAAATGAAATCGAAACCAGAAAAATACAAAGGCGCGGCGCAATTTTTAAAGGTGCGCATCGCCGTCAACCCGGATGTATATGTCGTCAAACCGGGCTCGGCGTTCAAAATCGGAGCGACCATTGGAAAATATAAAATCGCTCAATTGAACACCGACGGCGGCATCATTGATGCGGTCGCCGACTCTCCGTTCGACGAGGTGGAAGCGGAACATATCCTCGGCTTTCTCCAAGCCGCTTATTCGTTATTGCAAAGAAAGGCATCCTGAATGAATCGTAAAATTATTCCTTTCGCAGTCGCAGGCGTTTTGACCTGTCTCGTGATGGCGGTTTCCACCGTTTTCGCGTTCAGCGGTTCGGTAAAGGCGGAAAAGGTCGAGAGCGACGTGGTCTGGTCCAGTCCATTTTCCGGCGCGGAAAGCATGAAGGTCATTGACCTCACCGGCGACGGCAAGGACGATCTGTTCGTGCAATCGCCGGGGTATCTCACCGCTCTGAATGAGAACGGCGAGGCGCTTTTTGGCTTCGGATATGAACAGATGAAAACCACGCTGGGCGATGTGACCGGGGATAATGTCGAGGATATCGTCGTGTATCACGTCGACGCGGGGATGTCGGTGGATGTCATCAACCAGGGTCAGCCCGCGACAATTGCCGACACCTTGAACATCGGCGTCCCCTCCCGCGTCGCTGTGATTCGCTTCGCTTCCGGACCTCAAATTGTCCTCGGCGATTCAGACGGCAATCTCCTCGCCCTCGATTCGAACGGACAGGTGCTATGGACCTCCGATTTCGCTGCCGGGGAAGTGCGCGGCATGGACGATGTCCGCATTGGCGGACAGGCGTATGTGGCGATCGCCTCGCACGACGGGACGGTTGCCGTATTCGACAGCCAGGGCGGTATTCTATGGCAAAGCGCCCAGGAACAACTGCGCCGCATGCGCGCCTTCGACCTGAACAGCGACGGCACAGGCGAAATCATCACCGGCGGGGAATATGGCGCGTTCAAAATTTACGACGCCGCCAACGGAGGCCTGCTCTTCGAAAAATCGCTTGGACAAGCAGTCAGCGAAGTGCGTGAAGTGGAGTTGGACGGCAATCCCTCGTCACGCGAGATCGTGGCAGGCGGCAAGGAGGGCGGCATTTGGGCGTTTTCGTTCGACGGCGCAACCGCCCGTCAGATGTGGTCCGCCTCGCTATCCGACAAGATTACCGAAATCGCAGGGATTGATGTGGACGACGACGGCAAACAGGAAGCGGTGGTGGGCGACGATTCTGGCAAGGTGGCGATTTTCACGGCAAACGGGACGCGCCATAACCTGCCCGATCGCACCAGCGGCATCGCCCGCATGGACGTAGGCAAATTGGGCAATGAACGCTATGTGATCGTGGCGGACTTGAACGAACTCCAGGTCAACAAAATCAGTTTCAGTTCCATCCCCGGGTTCCAGTTCACGCCGCTGATCGTCGGTGGGATCATTTCGGCGGTTATTCTGATCATTGCGGCAATCCTTGCCTCGATCCCGGGAAAACCGGAAATGAAGGTTGCCTTCCAGGATACCAGCCTCGCCTCTCTGAGCGCCCAGCGCCGCATGTTGAAGGAATCCATTGCAGACGTGGAACGCCTTCGGCAGGCAGGCGAGGTGACCGGCGAAGCCTACCTTGCCCGTCTCAAACGCCTGCGCGCCGACCTGGCAGACAACGAAGCCGCCTTCAAGAAACAGGGCTACAACATCAAAGTCGAAACCGTCCAATGCCCGAATTGCGGCGGCACCCTCGAACTCGGTATGGATAAGTGCGAATACTGCGGGCAGGTATTGCTATCCTAGGACAAATCGAAAAGTCACTCCGCACACCAAAGAATGACCGCCGGCGCCGGCGGTCATTCTTTTCGGACATATTACTGGACCGTGAAATCAACGGCGCTGATCAGGGCGTCGTTAAAGTAGATTTCGACGCGGTAAGAGCCGAGGGGCCAGGCGCCGTCCACCGGAGGCGGGTAATAGAAATAGACATTTCCATTGAAGCCATCCTCGTCAATCGTAATATCCGCCTCGTCGAACATCAGGTTCGGCTCGGTATTTTCCACATCAACGGCATACCATTTCGAGGTAATGACATTCCCTGCCACACCGTTCGACAAGTCACTGACCACATAAATGGTATCGGTAGTGGAAAACACCGACGACGGCTGGTTGCCATCCTGATCCTTTGCCGTACGCACATTGTCCAGGGTGGGTTCGCCGAACGAACAGGCAAGGCTCGCGGCGACCAGCGCAAGGACCGCAAACAAAACGACCAATTTATTCTTCATTTGCATTCTCCTTTTTGAAATTTTTCGGAAGTATATCCTATTCGATCTCCACATAGAGCCGCTTGTTAATTGCCCCTTTGCTCTTATAATCTGCGATGCGGATCGTGCCAACCTCGCGCGTATTGCGCACGTGCGTCCCCCCATCGGCTTGCAAATCCAACCCCACGATCTCGACCGTACGTACCTGCTGGATGCCTTCGGGCAGGAGGTTGATCTTCGTGCGGATCAGATCGGGAATCTGGAACGCCTCTTCGCGTGGAAGGATCCTGACGCGCACATCCCGCGCCCGCTCGACCTCCCGGTTGACTGCGGCTTCGATTTCACGCACCAACTCCCCGCGCAGGGTTTCGAATTCGAAATCCATGCGTCCCTTGAGCGGTTCCATATCCCCGCCGGTGACTAGCGCGCCGTAATCGCGAAACACTGTTCCGCACAGGACGTGAAGGGCAGTATGCGTGCGCATTAGTTTATAGCGGCGCGCCCAGTCCAAAGTCCCGCGTGAAGCGGAACCGGGGGTGGGCAGCGGTGCGTCCCCGCCGAGAAAATGCAAGATGTCATCTCCTTGTCGTTTCACTTTATCCACTTGATAGACGACGCCGTTGACGAACAAACTCCCCAGATCGCAGGGCTGTCCGCCGCCGCCGGGGTAGAAAGCGGTCCTGTCCAACACGACAGAGCGGGACTCTTCAATGACCGAAACGATATTCGCTTCGAATTCCTGAAGATAGGCGTCGGTTTGATACAACATGTCGGTCATGGTTCCTCCAGCGATAAAGTGTACTCCCAATGATACAATCAGCCAATGGCGATACAATATGGACACTTTCGATCACTGGAGGACACATGAACCCCACGCGCATTGTAATTGACGGCAAAACCTACAACAGCGTAAACGAAATGCCGCCGGAGATCCGCGCAAAATACGAACAGGCGACAGCGGATGCAAAACGTGAGCGGACTGCGGATTTTGCCGGGCAGACAGCTCAACCCTTCGCTTTCAACGCCATGAAATTTGTGGTGGATGGGAAGGAATACGACAGCCTCGACGACCTGCCGCCGGAGGCGCGCGCAAAATATGAGGAGGCAATGAATATGCTCGACAAGAACAGAAACGGCGTGCCGGATCTCGTCGAAGGCATGATGGGAATGTTTTCACAGCCATCCGCCCCCCAAAACACGCCCACAGCGGGGACAGCACGACGCCCTGCCCCGCAGAAAGTCCCCCCTCCATCGCCAGCCATCGCGCCAGATACCTCCGGCGGCTGGTTGTTGGCGGCGGCGGGATTCCTGCTGTTATTCCTTTGCGCGGCGGGCGCTTTGGGCGTTTGGTATTTTTTCCTTCGATAATGGAACTGCTTTGTGAATTCCCATACAATATTAGCGTTTGATTAGAAATCAATTACCCGCTTGACTTTGATTTTGAATTTCTGTATAGTAATTGGAGCATCAACTGGCACGGATTGCCCCACCGGCAGGCGTGCCTTTTGTTTCGCATGCATACCTATCTCAATTTCAAGGAGAGCCAATGATCCAAGTCAATGGTCTCATCAAAGACTATGGGATTCGCCGCGCGCTCGACAACATCACCTTTGACGCAAATCAGGGGGAGATTGTCGGGTTTCTCGGTCCGAACGGCGCGGGTAAAACCACCACCATGCGCATCCTGACCGGTTACATGCCGCCTTCGGGGGGAGAGGCGATTGTCGCCGGATACGATGTGGTGGAAGAATCGCTCGAGGTGCGTAAACGCGTCGGATACCTGCCCGAGACCGTCCCCCTCTACAACGACATGACCGCGCTGGATTACCTCAAATTCATGGCAAGTCTGAGGCAGATTCCCAATGCGGAAGACCGTGCCTGGGAAACGCTCGAATTGGTCAATCTGGACGATCGCGCGACCAATTACATCGGCAACTTCTCCAAGGGCATGCGTCAACGCGTCGGGTTGGCACAGGCACTCCTCCACCGCCCCGAGGTCATCATCCTGGACGAGCCGACCATCGGACTGGATCCGGCGCAAGTGGTCGAGGTACGTAACGTGATTCGCGAAATCGGCAAGGATCGCACCGTGCTGTTTTCCACACACATCCTGTCGGAAGCGCAACAAATTTGCGACCGCGTATTGATCATCAACAAAGGCAAGATCGTCGCTGAAGACACCCCCGAAAACCTGCAATCCCGCGTTCTGGGCGCCGAACGCGTGCTTCTGCGGGTACGCGGCGATGCAGATGGGCTGGACGTCATCGTAAAGAAGGTCAAAGGAACCAGCAAGGTGGAGTTCAAACAGGCGGACGCAGTCGAATTCGAGTTTGCCGCCGGGCAGGATGTCCGTCCGCAGGTGGCGAAGGCGGTCGTGCAAGCCGGGTATGAATTGGTCGAAATGCGACCGGTGGGTATGAGCCTCGAGGAGATCTTCCTCGAGTTGACGGACGACAAGCCGGCAGGCAAACGCGCGTGAGGTGCACCATGAGAAACATCTGGACAATCGCAAAACGGGAATACGACCAATATTTCATCAGCCCCATTGCCTACGTCATCGCCTTTGCAATCCTCCTGATCCTGGGCATAGATTTTGCGGGTTATTTCGGCGACGCCATGCGGAATTCGTTTCAAAATTTCGGTTCCGCGCCGGATGCAAGCAGGACGACGAGTCTTCTGGCGTTTCTGCTCATGCTGACAACGCCTGCCATCACCATGAGGCTGATTTCGGAGGAAGCCCGCACAGGAACCCTGGAACTCCTGCTTACGGCTCCCGTTCGCGACTTTGAACTGGTCGCCGGAAAATGGCTGGGCGCGTTGCTCTACATTCTTTCCCTCGTGTTTGTCACCTTGATCTATCCGATCCTGCTCAACAACTTCATCGAGCCCGGTCTGGATATTCCCGCCACCCTCACCGCCTATTTGGGCGTCGTGCTTCTGTCGGGCGTCTTCATCGCCATTGGCACGGGAATCTCAGCCCTGTTCAAGAATCAAATCGCGTCCTTCTTCATCACCTTTCTCGTATTTCTGGCTTTGTGGTGGCTGGTGGGCTTTCCGGCTTACTTCATCACCGGTTCGGCAGGAGAAGTGTTCAACTACCTGAACATCACCGAACATTTCTACAACGGTTTCAATACGGGCGTCATCGAACTCAAAAATCTCGTTTATTACATCAGTCTGATCGCGCTGGGACTTTTCACCGGGACGATCGCAATCGAAACGCGGAGATGGCGATAATGACAAAAAAGAACCAACCCACCTGGCGGCGCTATACGTTCATCGCGCTGGTCGTCGCCGGTCTGGCTCTTCTATTCGAAGTCGGAGTCTTATTGACTCGCGGACTGTTGATCACAAACATATTCACAGGCACCACCCTCGAGACGCTCGACCGCGCTTTGGCAATCGGCGGCGGCGTGGTCGTACTGGCGTTTGCAGTCTACCTGATGCTCGAACCCGAAAAGGTACGGCAGGTATTCACAGGCAGACAGGCAAAATACGGAAGCAATGCGGCGATCATGACCCTTGCCTTCCTCGGCATCCTGATCGTAGGAAACGTTCTGACCTATCAAAATCCGAAGAGACTGGCAGACACCACCGAAGACAAAATCAACACGCTCGCCCCCGAAACCCTTCAGGCGCTCAAATCGCTCCCCGAACCCGTCACCGCCATTGCGTTCTATTCCGCACTTTCCACAGCGAGCGCCGAAGACCTGCTGGAAAAGTTCCGTACGAACAGCGCCGGAATGTTCAGTTACCAGTTCGTCAACCCCGATACCGACCCGGTGGCGGCGCGTGAAGCGGGCATTACCGGCGACGGCAAGATCATGCTTGTGATGGGCGAACGCCGCGAGATTGCCAATTTCGCATCCGAAACAGAACTGACCAAGGCACTGATCAAACTCATCAACCCCGAACCCCGGGTGGTCTATTTTCTTAGCGGGCATGGCGAAATGTCGCTCGATTTCAGCGACAATTTCAACGTCGCCACGGCAAAATCCACACTGGAAAGCAAAAATTACACCGTCAACAGCCTGAACCTGCTCGCTGAAAACAAGATCCCGGAAGACGCCCTGGCAATCGTGATCGCCGGTCCCGTAAAACAGGTTTCCCAGCATGAAGTTCAACTTCTCAAGGAATATGTGGATGGCGGAGGCGCGCTCGTCGTGATGGAAAACCCCCTGCTGTTGACGGAGTTCGGCAATTCGCCGGACCCGCTGGCGGATTACCTTGCACAGGATTGGGGCATTACCCTCAACAACGACATCATCATCGATCAGAGCAGTCCGTTTGGTCCCCTTTTCGCCACCTCAGCGATTGCCGGTCAGCACCCCATCACCCAGGACATCAACGTCAACCTGATCATCATCATGCCGCAAGCCCGTTCGCTGACGCTGTCAACCCCTGCGGAGGGCATTACACAAACGCCCCTGCTCCTCACATCGGAAAATTCCTGGGGCGAAAAAAATTTCAAGAATGCGGAAGGATCGCAGGTATCAAGAGATGAGGAGGATCTTGGCGGTCCGCTGACAATTGCCGTCTCCGGCGAAAACGCCGGAACCGGCGGACGGGTTGTGGTCTTTGGCAATTCCTTGTTTGCCAGCAGCGACAACTTCGACGCGTACGGCAACGGCAACTTCTTCATCAACTCCGTGGATTGGGCGGCGGAGCAGGAAGACTTGATCAACATCACGCCGAACACCCCCAAAACCCGCACCTTCATTGCGCCCAGCCAGTGGCAATGGTACGCGATTTTGTGCGGCACGGTGTTCATTCTGCCGGGCATTGCCATCCTCTCCGGCGTTTACACCTGGTGGGTACGCAGAAGGCAGGGATAAGCAATGCGCCGTTCTACGAGTGTCTATGTGCTGGTCTTTATCCTGTTGACGGGAGTCTATCTTTATCTTAACAGCCGTCCGGAAACCCCGGATACCGACACCGCCGAACCGACCACCGAGCCCATCGAATACCTGTTCCAAGCCGAGGACGGCTTGCCCACCGGCATCCGCATCGAATCGAAGGCAGGAGAAGTCGTCGAAGTGGCTCGGAACACCGAGAATGCCTGGGAGTTAATCCTGCCCGAAACAGCCGCGGCAGACCAGGGGTCGGTGGAGGCGGCGGCAATCCAGGTCACAACGATCCGCATCCTGGACCGTATTCCCGGTCTCGCGCCCGAGGCGGTCGGTTTGGAAACTCCCGAATACACAATGTCTTTCAAATTTACCGGAGGCACGCAACGGAATATCGAAATCGGTGTTCTTACCCCCACGCAGAGCGGATATTACACGCGCGGCGAGGGGCTGGAGGTGCTCATCGTAAGCAAAAGCGCGGTAGACGCGCTCTTGCAGCTCCTGGCCAACCCGCCCTACGCAGTGACAGAGACGCCGCCTCCCGCGACGCCGTAAACGGGTTTCAAGGTATTTACAACACAGATAACGTAACATTTTACACAATCGAGCGTCTATAAAAAGCAACGGAACCGTATTGCTTTTTAACGCGAAAAAGCGTATTCTGGAAGAAAAGGAAGATGGCTTGTAGAGAATGGATGTAGATAAAATTTTGATGGCGGACGAGGAAGACGAATTTCCCGCAATTGCCCGTTTGGTGGAACTGGGGCGGCAAAAGGGTTATATCACGCTGGATGACATCATCCATTTCTTTCCCGAAGCGGAACAGGATGTGGAACAACTGGAGGAGGCTTTCTCCGCGTTGTTGAGCGCCGGCATTCCGTTCGTGGAGGACGCCAACCTTGCCGAGCCCAGCGAGGACGAACTGGTGGCGGTGGAAGCCACCGAGGAGGCGGAATCGGAAATTGACCCCTCGCTCGACGATTATCTCGCCAATATAGACACAGACGACACGATTGGTCTATACCTCAAGGAAGTCAGCCGCGTGCCTCTGCTGACCGCCGAAGAAGAAGTGGCGCTTGCCCAGCGCATCGAACGCGGACGGATGGCGCGTGAGGAACTGGCAAAAGGCAAAGCCAGCCCCCGCCGCCGCGCCGAACTTCGCAAACTCATCGAAGACGGCTGGTCTGCGCGCGAACATTTGATTACAGCGAACTCCCGTCTCGTCATCTCAGTCGCCAAGAAATACATGGGGCGCGGCGTGCCGTTCCTCGATTTGATTCAGGAAGGCAATATCGGTCTCATCCGCGCGACGAAAAAATTCGATTACCGCCGCGGTCATAAGTTCTCGACTTATGCCACCTGGTGGATTCGCCAGGCGGTCACACGCGCCATTGCCGATCAGGGTCGTACTATCCGCGTGCCGGTGCATATGGGCGACCAGATCAACAAACTCCTGCGCGTACAGCACCAGTTGACCCAGCGTCTCGGGCGGGAACCGAGCGTGGAGGAACTGGCGGAAGCGTTGGATGTCCCTCCCAAGAAAGTGGAGAATATGATCCAGGTGGCGCGCCGTCCGCTCTCATTGGAAACCCCCACCGATGACGAGGAAGACTCGGTGCTGGGCGACTTCATCGAAGACGATGAGGCTCCCCCGCCCGACGATACGGCTACCTACAACCTCTTGAAGGAACATCTTGGCGAAGTATTGAACGGCTTGCCGCCGCGAGAGGTACGCATTTTGCAGTTGCGCTACGGGTTGCTCGACGGACAAGCATACACCCTCGAGGAAGTGGGACGCAAGATGGGCGTCACGCGCGAGCGCGTGAGGCAGATCGAAGCGCAGGCGTTGAGCCGTCTCCGCCATCCCACCATCCGCAGAAAATTGCGGGATTATTTGGGCGAGTAAATTAACAGCTTCCCCATTTCTGGCGCGAAGTGAAAAGAGTGACCTTTAGAAGGTCACTCTTTTCGTCATTTTGTGATTTTCATCAAGCCACCCATCCCCATAAAATAAATTGTGCACTAAGGTATAGTCGCAGAGGTATGGAAGTGTACAGGATAACGCGGTTCACCCAAAGACAATCCTTGTATTGATTTGCCTCGTCATCATCGGAATGAACTCAAGCCAGTATAATGTGCGCATGAAATTTATCCGCTTTTTCGTTCCGCGCATCGAATACATTTTATTCGCATCCATCTTTTGGGGCATCACCGCTAACGGGCCCCGGATCTTGAATTTCGACGGCGATTTGCCGCGTCACCTCTTAATGGGACGCCTGATTCTGCAAACCCGCAGCGTCCCCACTGTGGACGTTTTCTCCTTCCGCACAACGGGCTTCCCTTCCATCCCGCACGAATGGCTGTCACAGGTGATACTGGCTGGCGCGTACGAATGGCTGGGGCTCAACGGCGTTGTCCTGCTCAGCGCCGCCCTGATGATGGCAGTGTGGATGCTCGTCTTCCGCGAAGCGCATGTCCGCTCGCACAGTTTAATGATTTCGCTGCTCCTCGTCACACTGGCGGCGGGAGCCGCTCAACTTCATGTCCTGCCGCGCCCGCATCTTTTTACCTACCTCCTGGCCGGCATTTGGGTCGTTTTGCTCGAGCATGTTGAAAAAAAGAGTTCGCAGAAATGGTGGCTCCTGCCCCTGACCATGCTGGTTTGGGTCAACCTGCACGGCATGTTCATATTGGGAATCATCCTTTGGGGAGTGTATCTGGCTGGGAGTTTTCTTGACAATCCATCAAGAGCGTGGTTTTCCAGCCCAAAAACCAGGTCAATGATACTTGCCGGGGCATGTTCACTGGCGGCAACCTTCCTGTCTCCATCTGGCTTCCATATCTGGGGGGCGATTGCATCGTTAGGGAGTAATTCATATATCACGTCAAAAATCCCGGAATACCAGTCGGCAAATTTTCATTTGCTTGAAACCTGGTTCTTCATTTTGATTCTGCTCTTCACCATCACAGGCTTTGCGCGCGCCAACAAGACAGGGTGGATCCCCATTCTCTTGACTGTCACGCTTACGTTCCTGGCGCTGTACACAAGCAGGATGATTCCATTATTTGCCATCATGATTGCACCCGTAACGGCAAAATCCCTTGCCGAGTGGATGAGGCAAGAATCTCCGCACGGTCGCCTGGCGGGATTCGACCAGCGCATTACACAGACCAACACCTCTGTCAACGGCTGGACCTGGATCGTTCTCGTCCTTCTGGGTACAACCCTTCTGCTTCACCTGGGCGTCCGCCTCGATCCCCAGGGCAGGGGAAACAACTTCGACAGCCGATTCTTCCCTGTTCAGGCTGTGGATTGGCTGGAGGCGCATCCGCAAAGCGGGCATCTACTCAACGAATTCGACTGGGGAGGATACCTCCTCCTGCGTCTGTGGCCCCCCCAGCAAATTTTCATGGACGGTCACACGCACATCTACGGTGAAGCCCTGACGCTGGAATATGAACGGGTCATTGCGGCTGCTCCGGGATGGGAGGAGGTACTCGAAAAATACGATATTGCCTGGGCGATTCTCCGAAGCGGAAGCCCCACAGCCGAACGACTATCGGCGCAGGGATGGAGCGAACTATATCGCGACGAGACCGCAGTCATCCTGCGCCGTATTCCGTAATGGAACGCGATGTACAAAATAGGTTATTACCGCATCTTTGTGATCGCCAGTATCATTTCCCTGAGCATTTCCTATGCGGGGGTGTGGTTTCGATTGATCAATAATCCCATCGAGCGGACAGGCTCCGATTTCATCGCCTTTTATACCGCCGGACGAGTGGCACAAGAAAAAGGTGCCTCCCGCGTGTACGACATTGCATTACAACGCCAGATGGAGGAGGAACAGGTCGGCTTTACGCTCGCGCCGGAACAGGTGCTTCAATACAATCATATGCCTTTTCTGATTCTGGTCTTGCAGCAAATCGTAACCGCCGATTACGTCGGTTCATTCGTACGATGGGCTTTGCTGATGGCACTTTTTCAAGCCGCCGCAGTGATCCTCCTCGGGCGTATGTTGAAGAGAGCCAGAATCAAACCGTCCTCTGTGAGAATTGCCAGGGTCGGCGGGATGCTCTTCCTGCCGGCCTTTTTCAGCCTGATGAACGGGCAGGATACCGGCATCCTCCTGCTGGGAGCCGCCATCTGGACCTATGGATTGCTTACCGACAGCGAATGGATCGCCGGGCTGGGACTGAGCCTGACCGTCGTTCGTCCTCATATCGCTCTCGTTCTGGCTGCCCCCATGCTTTTCAAGCATACAAAAGTATTCCTGGCGTTTGCGGCTGGTTCGGGGGCGCTTGCCATTTTCAGTTTTGCGCTCCTGGGCTTGCAGGGCGCACAGCAATTCATCCACGTCATCCTCGTCAGCGCAAGCGGTGACTGGTACGGTATCAAACAGAACGTCATGTTCAACCTGATCGGTCTGGCAATGCGGATATTTCCCCATCTCGATGCAAACACAATTCGCACGGCAGGCTGGATCATCTATGGGGCTTCGATCGCCGCCTTGACCAATGCCTGGCGTCGGTCTGGAAAACAAACAGACACTTTGATCGGCTTGACAGTTTCATGGGCTGTTTTGATCGTCCCTCATCTGCATTTTCACGACCTCGCGTTAATGATCGTTCCAATCTTTATCCTGGTCCGCTGCGCGCCAACGGGACGGCTTACCGAACTCCATGCCGCCATACTGCCCTTTGGAATTTCGTTCCTGCTTCTTGCAAGCAACATAACCCCCCTTTTGCAATTCACTGTTCCGTATCTGGTCGTGAGTTGGTTTATTGCCCGCTTTTGGTCCATACGCTTCACATTCGAACGCCAGGCAATCGGACGCTAGAAACATCCGCCTACGACCGCCACAGCGGAGACATCTCTAGCATGAAGGCTGCGGCACGACAAACTGCGCAACATCGGTCAACAACGATGCAGGCAGAACAAGGAACAGCGCCCTATAGCGCCGCGTCCAACATGATCGCGACGAAGATGAACACCAAATAGGAACTGGACCACTTATACATCCGCCAGGCAACCTTATTCCCGCCCTGTTTCCAAACCTGCCATGCGGCATGGAGCAACGCCCCGCCCAAAACCAGCGCCGAGACCAGATAGATCGTTCCGGCGAGATCAAGAATGGGAAGCAGCAAAGTGACGATTACAAGTTCGATCGTATATACGAAGATCTGCCGGCGCGTCTCCAGTTCGCCGCGCACAACGGGCATCATTGGAACTTTCGCCTTCTCGTAATCCTTCATGCGAACGATTGCCAGCGCCCAGAAATGCGGAGGCGTCCACATAAAAATGATGAGAAAGAGAATCCATGCCGTCCAATCCAGCCCGCCGGTGGCGGCAGCATACCCGACCATGGGCGGAATCGCCCCCGCCCCGCCGCCGATGACAATGTTCTGAACCGTCGCCTTCTTCAACCAGAGGCTGTACAAAATAACATAGTAAACAATCCCTGCCAGCGAAAGCAGAGCCGCCAGCGCGTTGACAAAACTCGCCAGAATGTAATAACTCGTCAACGATAACCCCAGCCCAAACGCCAGCCCCTCGGCATCCGTCAGCCGCCCATCCGCCAGCGGACGTTTCGCTGTGCGCTGCATGTTCCGATCGAGTTCGCGGTCAATGTACTGGTTGAGCGCACTCGAGCCGCCCGCCGCCAGCGCGCCGCCAACCAATGTCCACAGGGTCAGAGAAAATGAAGGCCACTGTTTCCCCCCAACCACCAGCCCGCCATAGGTGGTGATCAGCAGCAAACCGACGATGAGCGGTTTGGACAGGGCGAAAAAATCCTTTATCCGTTGTCTCCGGTTAAACGTGACCGGCTCGGCATCCTGCGCCAGAACCCCCGAGGCGTACACCAGCAAAAGAAGAGAAACCCATAACGCCCAGGTGGTCAGTCTGTGCAACACAACCAAATGTCCGGCGTTCGGCTGTGTGACTTGAATTGCCCCGACCAGCGCCTGACCGAAAAACATCACCGTCAGAATCGTCGTCAGCGGCAACAGCACACGCTCGCCGCGCTGTTCCCTCCACGCCTTGCGGAAGACTGCCAGCATCAATAACGAGGCAAGACCGACCGTTGAAATGTGCGCAAGTTTCATCCACCCCACAGGCGCAGTGGGCATGCAAAGGGGCCAGCCTTTGCAGAATGCCTCCGCGCCCGTCAAGGTCACAATGCGCCCTGCCACCGTCAACGCAACCACCGCGAAGAACAATACGAACACATATCGCGAAAAGGATGATGCAAGCGAATATTTCATGCTTCCTGTTTCCTCAAGTAAAACGGATAACCGCCGAACAAAATCGTTGCAAACGCAAACCATTGTAAAGCATACCCAAAATGCGGACCCTCCGTCAACTCGATTTCGGGCTGGTAGGGAATGGGCGGCGTCTCGTCGGCGGGATCAACATTCGGTTGTATGTAAATCTTCAGGATGGGATACGGCATCTGCAGGGCGATCTTCTCGAGATCGGCATTATTCCACACCCAAAGCGGACTCCCGTCCGCAGGCAGCGCGTCGGCGACGCCGCCGAAGGCTGGTTTGCTCTGTCCAAGCCGAATCTGCCCCGTGACCGCGACCGCGCCGGGCTCGTCGTACCTGCGCCAGTCGGCAGGCGCGGAATTGCCGTCAGCGGGGATCCAGCCTCGGTCCACCAAAACAGCCGTCCCGTTGAAAAGAAGCGGGGTAAGGAGGTGATAGCCGTATTGATTTCGGTGATATTGATTCCGCAGCGCGATCTGATTGGCGAAGTCGTACTCCCCTGTAACCGTCACGGCGCGCCATTCCATCGTCGCGAGGGAGGCGGAGGGTTCGGCGTTCAACTCGAGCGGCGGGAGGGCGCGCATGGAGGTCACCTGGGCATTGAAAGCGCGCCGCTGGTCGAGGCGGTCTAACTGCCAGATGCCGAGGCGAACACACACCGCCGTGCCGAAAAAGACCAGCAATGTGGTTGCCAGCCATTTGCGGCTGAACATTTTACGCAGCAGCATTTTCTTTTCTAACGGGCATGATGAAACTATAGAGCGCCATCAAGATGCCCATCGGCAAACCTGCATAAAGAATGCCGTAAATGCGGGTGCCGGGTGTGAGGGCATCACGCACATCCAACCCGAAGTAGTTGCCCGGCTGGAAACTGCACTCATAGGCAAGGTTTTCTCTCCGCTCCAGCGAGAGGTGCGCCGACGAGTTGGCGGGAATCCACAACGGACCGAGTTTGTGATCCACGCGATCTTCATTTTTGATGACGAGCATATCGCCCACCACAAAAATCATGTCGGTTGGCAGGGAGGGTGGCTGTTCGCCGCGCGCCACCTGTTCGGCGGTACCGGGCGGGATGGTCAGTACGATTTCCTGCGGAGGGCGCGCCGTCTCCCGCAAAAAGAGGAATGTGATTTCGCTGATCGCGGCGCCAACAAGCAAACCGAGGAGAATCGAAATAACAAGCCGTTTGACGAGAACGTGCCGGGCAGGCATTACGTTTCCTCTTTGAGAATTAACTTCAGGTCGTGAACGATGTCTTCAACGGGCGTTTCGAAACTGAACGAAATGCGCAGGTTGCCGTCGGCATCAATCAGCGTGACGCGCGCCGTGTGGTTGACGATGTAGCCGAAGGCAGAGGTCCCCTCGACGATTTCACGAAACACGCCGTAGTCCTTCCAAATCTTGGTCAGCGCGGTTTCGGTGCCGCTCAAGCCGATGAAATTCGGGTTGAAGTGATTGACATATTCTTGCATGCGTTCGGGCGTGTCGCGCTGAGGGTCCACCGAAACAAAGACCACCTGTACGCGGCTGGCATCTTCGCCCAGTTGTTTCATCGCCTGATTCAATTCCGCCAGCGTGGTAGGGCAGACATCCGGGCAGGAGGTGTAGCCGAAGAAAAGCAATACGGTCTTGCCCTGCATCCCACCCAAACGGAATGTCGAACCGTCATGCCGTAACAATACGAAATCTGGAGCCTTGGGGTAGGGTTCGGCGTAGGTCGTCCCGCGAAAGCGCGCCGGTGCGCCGAAAAGGATTGCCCATGCAGCGACGATGCCGATCAACAGAAGTGAGCCGATTCCCACCGAGAGAATTTTCCGATCCATTGCGATGCCTCATCTGCAAAAGGGTAAGTTCGAGAATTTAATGATACCCCGAAACATCGGGGCGACCCGTACGGATCGCCCCGATGGCGCGCAAATTCTAATCCAATTCTCATTCACACGCAGGTTATACGATGGCAGTTCCCACCAGATAGAGGGCGGGGTAAAAGACAATCCAGACCACATCCACAAAGTGCCAGTAAACCGCCGCCGCTTCGACCGGGTAATGCTGATCGTCGTACAGCCCGCGCCTGCCATTGACCCAGACAATGGCGAGGAAGACCAGTCCGGTCAGGACGTGGAAGGCGTGCATGCCCGTCATCATGTAGAACGCCGCGCCCGCGGGACCCGAGGAGGGAGTCAGTCCCTCGTGCGCCGCCAGCCGCCATTCCACAAAAACCACGCCGATGAGAAAGCCCAGTCCCAGCAGGAAGGTGATGAGGGTATTGTTGAGGAAGCCTTTGCGGTCACCGTTCGCGATCATCGTTTCGCCGCGGTTCATGAAGAAGGATGAGATGAGCAGGACGGAAGTCACACCCAGACCGAGGAGCTGGTTGAGGTTGGGGCGGGTCAGCCCGAGCAGGTTCATGCGCATGACCAGCAAACCGCCAAAGACGAACGCATCCGAAATCAAAAATAACCAAAGACCGAGGCGGTTCGTCCCGGATTTATATTCGTAGGAGTCGTGGTCGCCTTCATGGTCGGCGTTTAGTTTGTACACATGCATGTAGTAATACACCACCAGCGCCCCTTTGACGAACGCCACGGCAATCAATACAGCGGTGGAATTGAAAGAAGCCGCCACGAGAAATTCCAGGACGGTCAGAATCGCCAGATAGACGAAGATGAATACGCCCTGGTTGAGCATGGAGGCTTTGTCTTGTTTATGTGTCATTGTTCTCTTCCTCCCCTTTTAGTGTTTTCCGCCCTGGGCGGGAACAAAGTCAATGTATTTCGAACCTGGCAGACCGTAATCATACGGTTCGCCGACAACTTCAAAGGGCGTCTCGTAGTTATGAGCAGGCATGGGCGAGGAGACCTGCCATTCGGGTGAGCGCGAATTCCAGACGTTGCCTTGCGCCTTCTCTCCGTGCTTGATGCTATGGAAGAAGTTGATGAGGAAGATAAGCACCGAGAGCGCAATGGCAAAGGCTGCAATGGTCAAAATGAGATGGGTGGTGTCGAAGCCCTGCGCCGGGTCATAGTCTGCGATGCGGCGGCGCATACCAAGCAGACCAACGCGCATCATGCCGAAGGTCAGGATGAGGAACGAGGGGGTCATCAGCCAGAAGTGCACCTTGCCCCAAAATTCGTTCATGCGGCGCCCGGTCGCTTTGGGGAACCAGTAGTAAATGGCGGCAAAGAATGGGAAGACGAACCCGCCAAAGATGGTATCGTGGAAGTGACCGACGATGAAGTAGGTGTCGTGCAGGTGCAGGTCCACGGAGACAGTGGCGTTCGGAGGTCCCGAAAGACCGCCCATCAGGAAGACGACGATGGCTCCAAGCACGAAGAGCATGGGAGTAGGGGTTTCGATTTTGCCGCCCCAAATCGTTGCTACCCAGGAGAAGAACTTGACGCCCGTCGGTACGGCAACCAGCAGGGTGCTGTACATGAACGGTACGCGCAGATATTCGTTCATGCCGGAGGTGAACATGTGATGCGCCCACACCAGGAAGCCGACCAGCGCAATGCCCAGCGAAGACATGGCTACCCAGCGGTAACCGAACAACGGCTTGCGGACAAAGACCGGCAGGAGTTCGGAGATGACGCCCAAGCCCGGCAGAACGAACACATATACCGCCGGATGCGAGTAGAACCAGAACAGATGCTGGAAGAGTACCGGGTTGCCGCCTTTGGCAGGGTCAAAGAAGCCCATGCCGAACAGACGCTGGAACATCACCAATTGGAACGAGAGACCAATCAATTGGGTGGCGGTGAGAGCAATGATGGATGTGGCAACCGACGCCCAAACAAGAATGGGCATGCGCATGGCGGTCATGCCTCTGGCGCGCATGCGGACGACGGTTGCGATGACGTTCAACGCGCCAAGGATGGACGACCAGCCGGCGATGAACACACCCAGGAAGAACATCTGCTGTCCCACAGGCGCCTTGACCGAGAGCGGCGGATAGCCCGTCCAGCCGGTGTCGAAGCCGCCCAGCACCAGGCTCATCAGCAAAAGCACCGCGGCAGGGACGGAAACCCAGTAGGCAAAGGCGTTCATACGCGGAAATGCCATGTCGTGCGCGCCCACGAGGAGCGGCACCGCATAGTTGATGATGCCGGCAATGCCCAGCAGGATCGAAACAATCATGATCATGCCGTGCAAAGACATGAGGGTGTTGTAGAGTTGCGGTCCGTTCTGGCCGAAGAGATTCATCCCCACGTTCAGGAATTGCAAGCCCGAAGCCGCCAGTTCCGTGCGGAAGATCAGGGCAAAAGTGCCGCCCACAGAAATGAGAAACAGGGCAGTGACCGTGTACTGGATGCCGATGACCTTGTGGTCGAGCGAAACGCCGAGGAATTTCTCCCAGCCCGGTTCGTCTTCGTGGAACTCCGGGGTGTCGATTCCGCGCGCCCATTTGACCCAGTCGTCCATCACGCCCACGCCAAACAGAAAGGCAACCGCACCGACCAGCGCGCCGAACACCCAGGCAGGCTCGGTGAAGAAAAAGCCGCCAAACACCGAAAGCCCCATCATGACACGGATGCCGGTCACGATGAAGCCGCCGATCAGCGTCCACACCACCTGATAGACCAGCCCGCGCGTGATACCGCGGTAACCATACACGCCAAAGAAAAATGCCGTGAAGGCAAACAGAAGCGAAAACGCCGAAGGCACGGGGGCTGTCCAGCGCACGTTCTTCATGATGAGGGCGTCAAGCCCCAGCCCAATGAGATACCCCACCCCTCCGGCAATCAGCAGGAACAGCAAACCGCTCCCTACAGTGTATTTCCTTTTCATTCCAAACTCCTCCGCCGATTATTTCAACGTCTTGATATAGGCAATGATGTCCGCGACTTGTTCTTCCGTGAAGTTATATGCGGGCATCTGTTGAGCCTCGAAGCCAGCCACAATCTTCGCCTGAGGCTGAAGGATGGACTCTGCCAGGAAGGCATCGTCGGCAATGACTGTCCCGCCGCCGCTGAGCGGCACTTCAGAGCCAGCCAGTCGGAACCAGGTGGGACCCACACCCGGCGAGCCGTCAATCGAATGGCAGCCGCGGCAACCGTTCGCCGTCACCAGCGCCAGACCGCGTCCCTCGGGGGTTTGGCCGGCTTCCGCCGCCAACGCCTGCTGTTCCGCCACCCAGGCATCGAAAGCGACCTTTTCCACCACGATCACGGGATTTTCCATGTACGCGTGCGATGTGCCGCAAATTTCGGAACAGCGCACCTTATACGTATCGCCAAGCAGTGTCGGTGTGATGCGAAGTTCAGTGATGCGCCCAGGCACCAGGTCCTGTTTGACGCGGAATTCAGGCACCCAGAAGGAATGAATGACATCCCGCGATGTCATCTTCAAAAGCACCTGCTTGTTCACCGGCAAATACAGTTCCTTGGAGGTAATCCCATATTCGGGATATTCGAAAGACCATCCCCACTGAAAGCCCGTCACGTTGACCACCATCGCATCGGGGTCGGCGCGGCGGGTTTCACCCAGGTTCTGTGCACCGACGAACGCCATCCCCAGCACGACCACCAGCGGGATAACCGTCCAGACCACCTCCAGTGTGGTATTCCCCTCCACATGCACAGCGTCGGTCGTATCGCCTTTCTTCCGGCGGAAGACCAACAGACTGTACAACATCGGCACGACAATCAAAGAAAACAGGAACGACATGGCTTTGACCTGCAAATCCCAAAGCCAGTCAATCGGACCCGCCTGAGCGCTGGCAGGCACAGGCATCAGCCCTGCCGAATCGAGCCCCACATATGTGAGAACCGCCAGCGCAATGACCAGAATTCCCACGATCACAAAATGTCGCATAGAAACTCTCTCCTGTTACGAAGTCGAACGCAGACCTCCCCGGTCCACAACCGTTCTAATTTACCAAATTTTCCATTATTTGTCACGAATAAAAGGAACAAAAAAAACGCTTCCCGCCCGACCGATGGTTGATTCTCCCTAAGAAACCTCACCCACCGCCGACAACACCTCTGCACTATGATCGGCAGGGCGCACATTCTCAAACACTTTGACAATCGTTCCGTTGCCGTCAATCAGGAAAGTCGTTCGCAAGGCCCCTTCGTAGGACTTGCCCATGAACTTTTTGGGTCCCCACACCCCATACAAATCGCAGACCTTGTGACCCTCGTCTGCCAGCAGAGGAAAAGGCAAACTGAACTTTTGCTTGAACTTCACATGCGACTTGACACTGTCCGGACTGACGCCGAGGATGACCACGCCCGCCTTCTCGTAGGCAGAGTAATCATCGCGGAAGTTGCAGGCCTCGGCGGTACAGCCGGGGGTGTCATCCTTGGGGTAAAAGTACAAAACGACGTTTTTCCCGCGAAAGTCGGAAAGTTTGCGGAGGGTATGGGTATCGTCGTACAACGCGAAATCTGGCGCTGGAATGCCTGATGAAATGGGCATGTTTTGTCTCCTTCGGGCGGCTATTATACCTCCAACCCGTATGCGCAACAAAAAAAGCCGCCACAAATGCGGCGGCAGTATTGGAAACGAGACCATCAGGCGAGAATCTTTGCCTGCTTAAGAGCTGTCTCCAGCGTATCAATCGTGGCTGGCTTGATGATGATGGATGTCGCGCCGAGTTTCATCACCTTTTCGCGGGTTTCGGGTTGATCGTCCGAGGTGATGACAAACACAGGCACTTTCATCAATTGCGGCTCGCGACGCAGAAACGCAAGGACTTCCGTTCCGTCCACGCCGGGCATGTTGATGTCGAGACATATGAAATGAGGCGTAAAACCCTTGCTAAACAATTCCATCGCGGGGCTCGAACCATACGCCGCGCGCGCTTTGAAGCCCAAAACCTGCAACATTTGATTTAGCGCATCCGCCGTTTGGCGGTTGTCGTCAATAATCAATCCTTCAGTCATCTAATCCTCCAAAATAATCGCGCCCATCACAGACACGTCATAGCCCGGTAGTCGAGAAACGGCTTTTCGGAAGGCCGAATCAGCCAAAAGTCCGAAAAGAGGCGCAAGCAGGTCGTCCTCCGCAAACGGCTTGGGAATCACCAAATCGTAGCGTTCCTGAAAGAGCGGGACGAAGTCCAAATCCAATGCTTGCGCGGCGGCGGCGATGCCCAACCCGCAATCGGCGCGCCCCGAGGCGACAGCCGCCGCAACGCCAAGATGAGTATACTCTTCCTGCTGGTAGCCTTCAATGGAACTTTGAGGTATTGTCATCAAATTCAAATGATAATCCAACAGGACGCGCGTGCCAGCCCCGCGCTGACGGTTCACAAAGCGGACGCCGGACCTGGCGAGGTCTCCCAGGCTTTTGATTCCCTTTGGGTTTCCCCTCCTCACCAGCAGACCCTGCTCGCGCCCCACCAGCGCGATAACTTTGACGGGGATGTTCGGTATGTACTGGCGGATGTAGGAGATGTTGTATTCGCCTGTCTGCGGGTCGAGCAAATGCGACCCGGCGAAATGCGCCTCGCCGCGCCGCAAGGCAATAAGCCCGCCCTGCGAGCCGACGTTGGCGGAGGCGAGGCGGCGGTCATGTTCGGCGAGGAATTGCGCCATCAGGTCGAGGGTGAGGTCGTGCGAGCCAATGGAGAGGATAGTCTTTTCGATTTCGGCTTTGCTTCGGTACAGGCGCACCTGCACCTTTTCGCCCGCCTCCATGCCCTGCACGCCGCTGGGGATGACGGCGATGCCATCTGCCTGCACCAGCGAGGTGATGACCCCCGCTCCGCGCGAGAGCGGCGCAGCGAGCAGTTTTCCTCCCACCTTCCCCACCGCCACGCGGACAAAGTCGTCATCGCCTGCGGGGGAAACGATCTTGCGCGTGAGGATGGCTTCTTCGGTTGGCAGTTCCAGCGGACGCCGCCCCAGCCACTTGGCGAGAATGGGTTCGACGAAGATGTCAACCGTCAGCGCGGCGGAGACGGGGTAGCCGGGGACGCCGATGATGGGGACAGTGGACGGTAGACGGGGGACAGTGGACGGTGGGGCGGACTCGGTCTGCGGTCTACCGTCCACCGTCCCCAAGATTACAGGATGCCCAGGGCGGACGGCGACGCCATGTACGAGCAGTGTGCCAAGTTTTTCGACAACTTTCGCCGAGAAATCTTCCGCGCCTGCGGAGGAGCCTGCGTTGAGCAAAACAAGGTCGTGAGTTTGCGCGGCTTCGTGCACGCGCTGACAGATGAGGTCGAAATCGTCCTTTGTGATGGGAAAGCGCGTCGGTTCGCCGCCCATGGCTTTGACTTGCGCGGCGATGACCAGTGAGTTGTATTCGAGAATGTCGCCCGCTTTGAGTTTGGAGCCAATGGGGACGAGTTCCGTGCCTGTGGGCAGGATGGCAACCTTCGGCTTGCGCGCCACGACGATTTCCTGATGTCCCGCCGCGGCGATGGCGCCCAAATCGGCGGGGCGAAGCACGTGTCCCGCAGGCAAAACCAGTTGCGTGGCGACGATGTCCTCTCCCAGCGGGCGGACGTGACTCCACGGAGCGACGGCGGCGCGGATGCGGATGGCGGCAGGTTTGCGAATGGCGGATGTGATTTGCCCGTTTTCATCCAGCGGCTCGGTGTTCTCGATGGGAATGACCGCGTTCGCCCACTCTGGAAGCGGATCGCCCGTATCCACATATTGAGAGATTGGAGATTGGGGATTGGAGACTGACGACTGATCACTGCTTACTGATGACTGGTAATTGGTAACTAACAATTGGACAGGCGAGGAAGGCTGTGCGCCAGCGGTATCCTCCGCCCGCACGGCGAATCCGTCCATGGCGGAGGCGTGGTAATGAGGCGAGGAGACTTTCGCCCAAATCGGCTCGGCAGTGACGCGCCCCAGCGCGTTTTCGTCGAGGGGGATGGTTTCGGGTCCAAGAATCAGCCACAGGTCCGCGCTTTGAAGCGCCTGTTTGAGGCGGGCTTGGGCTTGAGAGAGGGGGATGTCGTGGAGGTAGACGGACATGGAGATTTACGATTTTAGATTTGCGATTGACGACTGTAAGAATCAGTAGATCACGAAAACCGCTCGTAGCGTGCGCTCTCTAGCGCACTTTCGGCGTTAGAGAACGCCAATTACGCGCTTTCGTGAAGTACTGATAATTGGTAAGTGGTAAGTGGTAATTACCAATCTCCAATTACCATTTAGCCCACCCCATCCATCGCCGCGCCCAGACGTTTGACAATTTCATCCACTTCCTCTTCGTTGAGGGAAAGCGGCGGGGCAAACGCCAGCACATTCCCCAGCGGACGCGTGCGCAGTCCGCGTTCCTGCGCGGCTTTGAAGATGCGCATTGTCATGGCGGGGTCGGCGGCTTTGGTTTCCTTGTTCGAGACGATTTCCACGCCGCAAACGAGACCCAGTCCGCGCACATCGCCGACAAACGGGAATTCTACCAGCGACTTCAAGCCTTCGAGCAGGCGTTTGCCGAGTTCCTTCGCGCGGACGGGATAGTTTTCCTTTTCCATGATTTCGAGATTTTTCAGCCCCACCGCGCACGCCATGGCATGACCCGAGTACGTGAAGCCGTGCATGTACGCCTCCGACTCCGCCGCCGATTCCATCGTCTCGCGGATTTCATCGGAGATTTGAATGCCGCCGAGTTGGGCGTATCCGCTGGTGATGGCTTTGGCGAACGAAAGGATATCGGGCTTGACGTTCCAATGCTTGAGCGCGAACCACTCGCCTGTGCGCCCAAAGCCCGTGATGACTTCGTCGGCGATGAACAACACCTCGTATTTGTCGCAGATCTGGCGGACGAGGGGGAAATAATCGGGGGGAGGAACGATCACGCCGCCGACGCCCATGACAGGTTCGGCGATGAACGCGGCGACCGTGTCCGCGCCTTCGCGCAGGATGGCTTCTTCCAGTTCGCGCGCCGCCGCCTGACCGACCGTCTCGCCGTTTTTCAACTGACCTTCGTAGCGGTACGGATTCGGCGCAGGGATGTGGACGAATCCATCGGGGGCGGGACCGAACATCGTCTGATATTTCTCCAGCCCCGTGGCAAAGGTGGCGGAAAGCGTCACACCGTGATACGAACCGCGCCGCGCAATGACCTTGTACTTGGTCGGCTTGCCCTTGCGCTTCCAGTAATAGCGCGCCGTCTTGAACGCGGAGTCGTTCGATTCGGAGCCGCCCGACGTGAAGAAGGTGGTGTTCAGCCCAGGGTAGGCGAATCCAGCCAGTTTGTCGGCAAGACGAATCGAAGGCAGGTTGGTCATCCCCGCAAAATTGGAGGTGAACGCCAGTTCCTTCATCTGGTCATAGGCGGCTTTGGCAAGTTCTTCGCGTCCGTATCCCGCGTTGACGTTCCACAGCCCCGCCATTCCGTCGAGAATCTTCTGCCCGTCGGTGGTATACAGCCACACCCCATCCCCGCGCTCGATCACCAGCGGGTTGGCATGGGATTTGGGATGATAGACGGGGTGCAGTTGTTTCTTGTCTTTTTCGAGCCATTGTTGCGTGTTGTCAGTCATGGTGGTCTCCTTTTTTATTCTCGCTTTCCTGCCTCTCCCCTAACCCCTCTCCGACGAGCGGAGAGGGGACTCGCTGGCAGGCTTTAAGTTCTTCTATTTTCGCGCGTATTTGATAAAGCGCGGCGGCTAAATCCTTTTCAACGGTTTCCGCTCGTATTCGCAGCACGTTCAAACCCAACAACTCAAGAATTTCCTGACGGGCGCGGTCCGCTTCTACCTGATTATCATGTATCGCGCCGTCCACTTCAACAACAAGACGATAATCCGAATTATAAAAATCAACGACAAAATAACTTACAGGCTGCTGGCGTCGAAATTTAATGCCATCCAGTTTCTTCCCGCGCAAAGCCTGCCAGAGAATCCTCTCACTCTCTGTCGGCTCCTTTCGGAACTCACGCGCAATCTCGACCATCCTGCGTTTGATCCTGGAAGGCACTTCAATGCGGGGAAAATCATCTTTCATAGCCACTCACTCCCCTCCCCACTTGTTGGGGAGGGGCTGGGGGTGGGGATCACCCCTCCCTGCCTGCCGGGGAGGGGCTGGGGGTGGGGATCACCCCTCCCTGCCTGTCGGGGAGGGGCTGGGGGTGGGGATCACCCCAACACCTCCACATCATGCGGACCCGACTCCTTCAGCCCCGCGCCCGTCATCCGCACGAAGATGGCTTTTTGCTGGAACTCTTCGATGGTGTGCGCGCCGCTGTAACTCATCCCCGATTGCAAGCCGCCGACAAGTTGAGTCAACACTTCGCGCACCTTGCCGCGATACGGCACCGCCGCCTCGACGCCCTCCGCCACGTACTCTTCGATCTCTTCGCGCGTCAGGTCGTTGCCTTCGCGTTTGTTGCGTTCGATGTTCGCCGTCAACGACGCCATGCCGCGCGACGCCTTGTAGCGGTGACCTTTGCGCGTCATCACAATGCCTGGGCTTTCGTCCGTGCCAGCCAGCAGCGACCCGACCATCACCGTGCTGGCGCCTGCCGCAATCGCCTTTGCCACATCGCCAGGGTGACGGATGCCGCCGTCGGCAATGATGGGAATGCCAGCGGGACGCGCCGCCTCGGCGCACTCGATGATCGCCGTCAACTGCGGAACTCCCGACCCCGCCACCAGCCGCGTGATGCAAATCGAGCCTGGACCCACGCCGACCTTCACCGCGTCCACACCCGCGTCAATCAGCCGTTTCGTCCCGTCGGCGGTTGCCACATTCCCGCCGATGATCTGCGCCTCGGGGAAATGTTTGCGGATGTTCCTGATCATCTCGATTTCCAGGCGCGAATCGCCGTGCGCGATATCCACCACGATGCAGTCCGCGCCCGCCGCCAAAGCCGCCTCCACGCGGCGCATTTCTTTATCCCGCACGCCCACCGCCGCGCCGACCGCCAGCCGTCCCTTCGCGTCTTTCGTCGCCTTCGGGTATTGCGTAATCTTCATGATGTCCTTCAGCGTAATCAGCCCCACCACTTTGCCTTCGGCATCCACCAGCGGCAATTTCTCCACGCGGAACTTGTGAAGTAACTGCTCCGCCTCCTTCAGCGACGTACCAGGCGCGGCGCTGTGCACCTCGCGCGTCATGATTTCGGTCACGGGCTTGCCGTCATCCCCCTCGAACAGCAAATCGCGCGTCGAGACAATACCGACGAGTTTCTCATCCTTATCCAGAATCAAAATCCCGCCCGTGCCTGTCTCATCCACCACGCGCTTCACCTCTCCCACCGTCTGCCGATCCGTCATCGTGATGGGATTGTCCACCACGAACGACTCCGCCTTCTTCACACGCTCGATCTGCCGCGCCTGCTCGGCGATCGTCATAAAACGGTGGATAATCCCAATCCCGCCCTCGCGCGCCATCGCAATCGCCATCTCGCTCTCGGTCACCACATCCATGTTCGCCGAAACAATCGGCGCCTGCAGCGCAATCTTGCGCGTCAGCCAGCTCTTCGTCGAAAGCGTGCGCCGCGACTCCACGTCGGAATACTGCGGCACCAGCAAGACATCGTCATAGGTCAAAGCCACATCGGGCAAAATTTTCATATCACCTCCAGGTGCGTACTCAGCATTTTGCGTACTCGGCGTTCTCCCCTGGCACCGCCCGCCAGGGCAGGTGTAACGCCGCTGGACGCTAGAGAGCGTCCACTACGCGCGGCGTTTTCTAACACCGAAACTCTTATGGGAATGAACCGCCCGAATTATAATGCTTGATGATGACGCTTCATGCGCTTTCCCCTTTGGATGGACGTTACGAAAAAGAGACCACTCCTCTGCGGGACTTCTTCTCCGAATTTGCCTATCTCCGTTCCCGCGCCCGCCTCGAGCTGGACTTTCTAACTGCTCTTTCCAAAATCGGCATTTGCCCGCCCCCCAGCCTTTCCCTCGACAACTTCACCGACGAAGACGCTCTTAAAATCCAGGAATACGAAAAGACCACGCGGCACGATGTCAAGGCGATTGAGTATTTCCTTCGAGAGAAACTCCCCGCGGAACTTCATCAGTGGCTTCACTTCGGCTTGACCTCCGAAGACATCAACAACCTCGCCCAAGCCCTCGCCCTGCGCGACTCGCGCGACCAGGTTCTCCTCCCTGCACTCGACAACCTCCTCGCCTCCCTGCGCGGCTTTGCCAAGCGATACCGCGCCCTCCCCATGCTCGCGCGGACTCACGGTCAGCCCGCCGTGCCGACCACGCTGGGCAAAGAGATTGTCGTTTACCTTGCCCGTCTCAAAACATGCCGCGAGGAAATTGCCAATCACAAATTCGAAGCAAAATTGACGGGCGCCGTCGGGAACTTCAACGCCCTGCACGCCGCTTTTCCAGATGTAGACTGGCTCGCCTTTAGCCGTGACTTCATCCAAAGCGTGGGACTCGAACCCAACCTCGTCACAACCCAAATCCTGCCCTACGACAACTGGCTTCGTTACTTCCACACCCTCCAGTTGACCAACTCCATACTTCTTGGCTACGCGCAGGACATATGGCGATACATCAGCGACGGGTGGCTCAGGCAGAAAGTCGTCGAAGGCGAGGTAGGGTCTTCGACCATGCCGCAGAAGGTCAACCCGATTGACTTCGAGAACGCCGAAGGCAACCTGGGAGTTGCCAATGCCCTGCTCACCCACTTCTCGCAGAAACTGGCGGTCTCACGCCTGCAAAGGGATTTGTCCGATTCAACTGTGCGGCGGACGTTCGGTGCGGCGCTCGGACATACGCTGCTGGCGTGGATCAACATCACGAAAGGCATGTCGCGCGTGGAGGCGGATGAGGAGCAAATCAAGTCGGAGTTGAACGCGCATTGGGAGGTCGTGAGCGAGGGGGCGCAGACGATTCTGCGCGCGGCGGGTCGCAGCGACGCGTACGAGGCGCTCAAGTCACAGACGAGGGGACGCCAAATGGACAGTACCAGTTATCGGGTCTGGGTGGAGGCGCTGGATGTGGATGAGGAAACGCGCGAGAGGCTGATGAGTCTCTCGCCAGAGTCCTATTTGGGAGTCGCAGTTCAGATTGTAGATATGGTGGTCAATGCGTAGATTGCGTTCTCTAAGAGAGCGTTTTGAAAATCAACATTCACCACAGATACACACAGATGGACACTGATTTTTTGAGAAATCAGCCGTGAAAATGCTCTCAAATCTTATTTATTTATCTGTGTTCATCTGTGTTCATCTGTGGTTTAGAACGAATTTCAAAACACTTTCTAACGCAAAGCTTGAAGGAGATTCATTATGACAGTTACGGCAGTCATCGGCACGCAATGGGGCGATGAAGGAAAAGGCAAGGCGGTGGATTTTCTCGCAGAGCAGGCGGATTATGTGGCGCGCTTCAACGGCGGGAATAACGCGGGACATACGGTCATCAACGAGTTTGGGACGTTCAAGATTCATCTCGTGCCGTCGGGGATTTTTGCGCGGAACACAACGGCGCTCATCGGCGGCGGCGTGGTGATTGACCCCGCCGTGCTGATCGAGGAAATCGAGACGCTCAACCAAGCGGGTGTGGGTGTAGATGGGCGGCTGTGGGTCTCGCCGCGTTCGCACGTCATCATGCCGTATCATAAAATTCTGGATGGGTTGTACGAAGAGGCAAAGGGCGCAGGCGCGACGGGGACGACGCGGCGCGGCATTGGTCCCGTGTTTGCGGATAAGGTCAGTTACAACGGCATCCGCTGGAGCGACTTTGCAAGCGACGCGTTCGAGAAGCGTTTGAAGGTGCAGTTGGAGTTGAAGAACAAGATCATCACCGCGCTGGGCGGCGAGGCGTTGAACTACGAAGGCGTGCGCGAGACCTATCGCGGCTATTACGAGAAACTCAAACCGTACATCAAAGAGTTGTTCCCCATTGTGCAGGCTGGCTTGAAGGCGAATAAAAACTTCCTGCTGGAACAGGCGATGGGGACGTTCCTCGACACGGACTGGGGGACGTACCCGTTCGTGACCGCCTCGACGACGATTCCCTCCGCCGCTTCGGCCGGGCTGGGCATCCCGCCGCGTTACATCACGGACGTGGTCGGTGTGACGAAGGCATACACCACCCGCGTCGGCGCGGGACCGATGCCCACCGAAATCCACGACACGAACAGCAAAGCGTATGGGAAATTCGGCGAAGTCGCGGCTACGACGGGGCGCATCCGCCGCGTCGGCTGGCTGGACCTGGAACTGGTTCGCACCGCCGTCGAGTTGAGCGGCGTCACCGAGCTTTGCCTGACCAAACTGGACGTGCTGAGAGGGCTGGAGGAGATTCAAGTCTGCGTCAATTACAAACTGGACGGGAAAGCCGTCCGTTACACCGAGGTGGACGCGTACGGGTTGGAACGCGTGGAATGCGTCTATCAAACCGTCTCTGGCTGGAGCGAGGACATCAGCGGGGCAAGGTCGTTCGAGGAATTGCCCGCTCAGGCGCAGAACTACGTGAAGATGATCGAGCTCGCAGCAGGCGTACCTGTGAGGTGGATTGGGGTGGGTCCGCAGCGGGAAGCGACGATCAGAAAGCATAACTGACGCTCTCTAAGAGAGTTTTCAAGTCGAAAGTCACCATAGATAAACACGGATGAACGCTGATTTTGATAAATATTCCAATGGAAGCGCTTGCAAATCCAATTCATCTGTGTGCATCTGCATTCATCTGTGGTTAAAAGAGAATTTCATCAGGAGGCACACATGATCAACTTCATTGCATGGCTTATCTTTGGCGCGCTGGCAGGATGGGTTGCCAGCATCATCACGGGCAAGAACCGCAAAATGGGCGCGCTTGCCAACATCGTCATCGGCATCTTCGGCGCGTTTATCGGCGCGGGGATTCTGAATACGCTGGGCATTACCGTTCCGCAGGGCTTCAGCCTCATGGGTTTTCTGGTGGCGGTGGGCGGCGCGGTGGCGCTGATTTTTGCAACAAGGCTGGTGCGCTGAGCCTATGCCCAAACTTCTCATTGTTTCCCGCGATGCAAAGGCGTACCGTCAATTGATCGAACAGGCAAACCTGCCCGGACTGGAAATTGCGACGGATCCCACCGAGTGCGACATCGTCCTCGGCGAGCCGCGCGGCATTCGTGATCTGCTTCCGCGCCTGACCCGCCTGAAGTGGATTCAATCCGTCTATGCGGGCGTGGAATATCTGGTCAAGCCTGGTCATCGCCGCGACTACATCCTGACCAACGCGCGCGGCGTGTTTGGGGACCTGATGTCGGAATACGTGTTCGGGTATCTTCTCACCCATGAGAAGAAAATCTTCGAGCGTTTCCGTTCACAACAGGCAAGACACTGGGACCGCACCGAATCGGGGCTCCTGCGCGGCAAGACCCTCGGTCTGCTGGGCGTTGGCTCGATTGGATCGCACATGGCAAGAACAGCAAAGCACTTCAATATGAAGGTATGGGGTTTCACCCGCGCTAGCGAAGACAGCCAGGATGTGGATGTCTACTTCCATCCCCCCGAACTTTTGAAATTTGCAAGCGGTTTGGATTATCTCGTGTGCGTACTACCCCGCACAGAAGGTACGAACCGCATCGTAAACGCCGACCTGCTCGACGCCCTGCCGCCGCACGCAGTTCTCATCAACGTTGGGCGCGGGAACGCGGTGGACGACTCGGCGCTGGTGGAAGCGCTCACACAGGGTAAACTCGCCGCGGCTGTGCTGGATGTCACTGACCCAGAACCGCTCCCTGCGGAGCATCCCTTCTGGACGACACCCAACCTGTTTCTCACTTTCCACACCTCTGCCAAAAGTTACGCTGAAGATATTACGAAGATATTCATAGAGAATTACTACCTCTATCTCGCAGGCAAACCGCTGAAGCATCAGGTTGATTTCGAGAGAGGGTATTGACACCTCCCTCACGAAGGTTGAGAAACTCGGTTTTTTGGGTGCTCAGTTAAATTCTGTCGGCATATTGCGCCGCAAACAGCGCGGGCTGTCCGCCCGTGTGCCAGAACAGCACCGTCTCATCCTTCCCGAAAAATCCCTTACGGATCAAGTCAATCATCCCCGCCGCGGCACGCCCCGTATAGACCGGGTCGAGCAACAGACCTTCATACTTCGCGAACAACCTGACCGCTTCACGCTCCGCCTCGGTCAGGACCCCGTAGCCTGCTTTGCAGTAATCGGCGTTCGCCAACACCTCAGCGGGAGTGAACTCGATCCGCTCTCCCAGCCTTTCACTCGCCTCCGATGCCAGGTTGGACACATGCCGCCTCAACCAGTCCTCCGACTCGTCAATACTGATCCCCAATACCTTGCCCTTATACCCAAACCGACGCTGCCCCAGCACCAGCCCTGCGTGCGTCCCGCCGGAGGAGGTGCCAAACACAATCCAGTCCAGACTTCCGAAATCTCCGAGGCTTCGGAAGTCTTCTATCTGCGCCATCAACTCTTCCATCGCAAAGGCATACCCCAACGCCCCCGTCGGGCTCGATCCGCCATACGGGACGAGATACGGCTTCTTCCCCTCTGCAACCGCGTTATCGAAGGTCTCCTGTAAGATGCGGTCGCGGTCTTTACGGTCCGGCACATGGACAATCCGCGCACCGAACAACTCGTCGAGCAGAAGGTTGGCAGAGGGCTTATCCGGCAGGTCGCCCGTCAAAACTAAAATACACTCGAAGCCAAAGCGCGCCGCCGCGGCGGCGGTCTGCCGGCAATGATTGGATTGAATCGCGCCACCACTGATCAGCATCCGGGCGCCTTGTTGCTGCGCCTCCGCTACGAGGAATTCCAGTTTGCGAGTCTTGTTGCCGCCAAAGGCGAGACCGGTCTGGTCGTCGCGTTTGACCAGGATCCGTGGACCAGCCAAAAAGGCGGAAAGACGCGGAAGGTCCTCGATGGGAGTTGGCAGATGGGCAAAGTGAAGGCGGGGGGTCATGAGTTTCCTTTCGTCCACAAAGGGCACAAACTGCACAAAGATTTAATAGACAAGCCGTTTCCATTCCAGTTTGGGATGAGCGCCGAAGTTGATCAGGACACCTACTTTCATCCCTGTAGCTTTGAGATAGTTTAGGAGTTGGGATTCTTCCCTGCTAGAAAGGCGGTCAAGCGCCTTCAACTCAACGACAATCTTGTTGAAATAGATCAGGTCCGCGATGTACTCCTTCTTCAGGATATGCTCCTTGTAGCGTATTTGCAAAACCTTTTGCGCGTCAAACGGAAGTTGGCGGGTTCGCGATTCAATCTCCATTGCCTCCTGATATACAGGCTCAAGAAATCCAGGTCCAAGCACTGTGTGAACCTCCATAGCCGCGCCGACGATAGCAAACACTTCCTCTTTGTAAATCAACTCAGCCATCCATCCTCCAAAACTTCGTGCCCTTCGTGCTCTTCGTGGACTTTTACCCTTGGTGCCCTTCGTGGATTCTAATCCAAAGTCTGCCGAGTCTTCACTCTGCCTCTCGAACGCATTACATCCAGCAGGCGCGGCATGACATCTGAATACAACTTATACCAAAGCGGGCTGGGCACATAATCCCAGGCGCCGAGCGTGCGCACGACCTTGCCCCCCAGCCCCTCCTTGAAGCGATAGACCCCCCACATCGAGTCGCTTTCATCGAACACCTCGGGCGCACCCCATACATCGTAGATCGTGCAGCCTTTCGCCTTCGCCCGTTTCATGGCTTCCCATTGCAAAAGATAATTCGGCATCTTATCACGGTGAACATCCCGCGACATGCCGTAGACGTAATAGGCGCGTCCCGCAAAATAGAAAACAAAGATCGCGGCGATGGGTTCGCCGTTCACTTCGGCAATTAACGGTTCGCACGTTGGCATGTTGGCACGTTGAATCATCTCAACATTCGAACGTATGAACCGTTCCCAGACGGTTTTGTAATACCCCTCGTCACGGATCACAAAACCATCGCGCACAGACGTTTCCGCATACATCTTGTAGAGCATGGGTAAATCTTCAAGCGTGCCTGCGCGCAGAGAAACACCCTTCTTTTCCGCCAGACGGATGTTGTAACGCGTCTTCTGCTTCATCCTTGCCAGCATTTCTTCTTCGGACGGATTCAAATCAACAATGACCGTATTCCTGAACTGAATTTGCTCAGAGGAATACTCCCACCCCCTGCGCTTCAACTCGGACATCACAATCGGCCCAGTGGAATCCTGAACATCTTCCTCGCTGTCAGGGACTCCCGTTCCCAGCACAACATCGGGGTCTATTTTGAGGAAGATCGCGCCCTGCTTCTTTGCGAAGGTTTGCAAATCATCCAGCACGCGCTTGCGGAGGGATACGTTCGTCCAGTCCAGCAGGGGTCCCTTCGGCGAGTAAAGGATGGAGAGACGCGCGGCAAACCCGCTGCGGATGATCTGGCGTTTGAGTATCAGCGCAGCGGCAATATAGTTATTGGTTATTGGCAATTGGTCACGGGTCACAATGAACTGATCTGCCGTCCATACCGCGTAAATCGCCTCCCACCCATACTTCGCCTTCACTTGCCCCCATTCGAAAGTTTGGAGGAAGTGCGGGTTGGGAAGCCCGGAGATGATCGAATTCCAATGACTACTTACCATTTCCTATTCTCTACTTCCGAAAAACTTCAAATACGCCCAATATAACAACGGATTGTACACCCGGTCCATTGCCTGGACGGCGCGTTTGAGTTGACCGCCAAACCCACGTTTGAAGCGATAGACTCCCCACAAACCGTCGCGCCGCGTTTCGAAATTCGCTTCGAGGGCGGCTTCGTCTTCGTCGGGCACGCCCCACAGGTCATACTCCTCGCAGCCGCGGGCTTTTGCCCATTTCATGGCTTCCCACTGCAGGAGATATGTCGGCATACGATTGCGTTCCTCGTCGGTGGAGGCGCCGTAAAGGTAATAGGCGCGTCGTCCGTAACGGGCAACAAACAGGGCGGCGAGAGGCTTGCCCTCATATACAGCCACCAGCAATTCGCACAACCCTTTTGGATGAAAGAGCTCATAGGCGCGGCGGTAATATTCCAGCGAATGGACGCCAAAGCCATCGCGCTCGCCCGTGACGAACATCATCTTGTGAAAGGATTCCAGGTCATCCCACGGGCGCACAGTCACGCCTTTTTTCTCCGCCAGGCGGATGTTATAGCGCGTCTTCTGCTTCATACGGGCAAGGATTTCCTCTTCTGTGCCGCGCAGGTCAACGATGAGGGTGCGGGGTGGCTGGATGTTGTGTGGAGATATTGGTAATTGGTAATTGGTTATTGGTTGTTCTTCAGTCCATTGATCGGGTTCGAGTTTGAGGAAGATTGCTCGATGAGATTTGCAAACAGAGTCGATTTCTTTCCAAAACTGCTCGCTGTTCGGGGATAATTGATTACTGCTTATTGCTTTCGGAATATAACCAATCGTAAAGCCCAACGGCAATTTACGAAACAAAATTTGCACGCCAAGTTCTCCGCTGACAATTCTGATCGGCTTCCAGCCAAACGCAGATTTCAACTCGCCCCATTCCCCTGTTTGCAGGAGATGGGCGTTGGGATGGCGGGAGAGGAATTGATTCCAATCGGGGAGGGAGACGAGGGGCATGGATTTCGTTTGAAGGTTTGCAAGTTGAAACGTTGGAACGTTTAAAATTGCAAACGTGTCAACTAGAGGAGGGATGTGATGTCTGTTTGAGAGGTTTCACGGATGGAGGACCCTGGAATGAGTTCATCCAACAGGTGGAGGATGGCGTCGGTGTCGGTGGTGCGGCTGAGGCGGGAGAGAGATTCGATGGCATGAGGCAGGTTGAGGGCAGAGGGAGAGGCGTTGTCTTCGATGCGGAAGATGTCGGGGTGGGGAGTCGGTGTGAGGGGAGTGCCTTCCTCCCAGAGTTCTTCGGTCAGTTTTTCGCCGGGGCGAATGCCGGTGTAGGCGATTTCGATGTCGCGGTGCGGTTCGAGACCCGAGAGGCGGATGAGGTCTTCGGCAAGGTCGAGGATGCGGACGGGTTCGCCCATGTTGAGGACGAAGGTTTCGCCGCCGTTTTCCATAGAGGCGGCCTGCAGGACGAGGTAGACCGCTTCGGGGATGGTCATGAAGTAGCGGTACATGTCGGGGTGGGTGATGGTGACGGGTCCGCCGTTTGCGATTTGTTGTTTGAAGATGGGGATGATGGAGCCGCGCGAGCCAAGGACATTGCCAAAGCGGACGACGGTGAAGGCGCGGCGGGTGTTTCGGGCGGCTTCGAGGACGATCATTTCGGCGAGGCGTTTGGTGGCGCCATAGACAGAGGAGGGGCGCACGGCTTTGTCGGTGGAGATGAGGACGAAGCGTTCGACATGATGAGCAAGTGCGGTTTGCACGACGACGTGCGTACCAATCACATTGTTGGTGACAGCCTCCACTATGTTGATTTCCATGAGCGGAACATGTTTATGCGCGGCGGCATGGAAGACCACCTGCGGTTGATGCTGTTTGAAAATTTGCGAGAGACGTTCGGCATTTCGAACATCGGCGATAACCGGATGAAATTCGAGATCGGGATAATCGTTTTGGAGTTCGAGCAGGATTTCAAAGATGCTGTTTTCGCCATGACCAAGCAAAACGAGTTGGGATGGGCGGCGGCGGGCGATTTGACGGCAGAGTTCACGCCCGATGGAGCCGCCCGCGCCGGTGACGAGCACACGCCTGCCTTCGAGCGCCGCGCCGACCGCTTCGTCATTGACCCGTACCGGTTCGCGGCGCAGGAGGTCGGTAATGTCCACTTCGCGCAAGCGGGAGACGCTGACCCTGCCGCCGATGAGTTCGTAGATGCCGGGCATGGTGCGGGAGGGGATGCCCTTGAGGCGGCAGACATCATTGACCATGCGAACGAGTGCGCCGGGCGCGGAGGGGACGGCAATGATGACTTCGTCTATGCCGTGCCGGTCAACGGCGGCGGGCAGGTCTGCGACTTTGCCGATAACGGTCACGCCATGAATGACGTGCCGCTGTTTGGCGGGGTCGTCATCGAGAAAGCCGACAGGAAAGAGATTGAGTTGAGAGGTTTTTTGCAGCTCGCGAACGACGAGTGCGCCGGCGTCGCCTGCGCCGATGATGAGGGTGCGTTTGGATTTTCCACCGGCGCGGACGAGAGCAGATTGTTCGGCAAGGACGCGCAGGGCAAAGCGCGAGCCGCCGATTAGAATGAGAGAGAGCAGCCAGTCAATGCCCAGGGCAGAGCGCGGCATGCCGGGCAGGACCATGCCTGCGCTGATGAGCAGGAGCATCACGCCCGAGGTGAGGACGGAGGCGGTGGTCACGGCGACAATGATCAAACGCAACTCGCCCATGCTGGCATAGATCCACAGGCGGCGGTATAAACCGAAGAAAAAATAGGTTGGAATTTTGATCGCCAGCGCAACCACACACATCAACACGGCGGCAGGAAAATAAAACGGCAACTCCCCCACATCCAACCGCAATGCAAAACTGCCCAGCACAGAAACAACGATGAGGGCGATGTCGCCGATGAAGACAAAGCGGTTACGGATGTGAGAGCGAGGACGCATGAGATAATCGGAGATGTGGAGTGTCAAATGGGTTCGCAGGCAGACGGCATGGTCAACGAAGCGAAGACCACAGTCATTCGACAACCTCTGCCCAGCCGCCGGTCAGTTGTCGTATATGCAAACCGACGCGCCAGCCTCCAGCAGGGCGCCGACGATATGCGAGCCGATCAATCCCATGCCGCCGGTGACAAAACATTTCATCTTCCCGTCCGTTTGAGAACTGTGCCGATGGTGCGCAGGATGATCTGGAAATCCATCATCAGGGTGCGGTGTTTGATGTAATACAGATCGTATTCGAGTTTGATGAAAGTTTCGGTGACGCTCGAAACGTAGCCATAATTGATTTGCGCCCAGCCTGTAAGTCCCGGTTTCACAAGCAAACGCGCCCGATAGAAGGGGACCTGTTTTTGATATTCCTCCACAAGTTTCGGCACTTCAGCCCGAGGTCCAACCAGGCTCATATCGCCGCGCAAAATGTTCCAAAACTGGGGCAGTTCATCGAGGCGGGTTCTTCGTAAAAAACGACCGACCCGGGTGACGCGCGGGTCGTTGACTGCCGTGGTCCGCAAACTGGAGACGGCATCGGGTTTGCGTTGTTGCATACTTCGGAATTTGTAGATGGTGAAGACCTTGCGCCCGCGCCCAAGACGCGGCTGGGAATAAAATATGGGAAGTCCCGAATCAAAATAGATCGCCAGCGCAAGAAACGGGAAGGTGACCGCCAAGATTAATAAACCTAACAACGCGCCGACGATATCCATCAGGCGCTTAAACAACTCGTAAAAACCGCTGACCGACAGTCCGTCTACGAATGAGCGGATAATCCAGTCCGATTCCAGGTGATGGATGGGGACGCGCCCCGTCATTTCTTCGTAGAGGATGGGCATGCGCGTCACGTCCACGCCTTTTTCCTGCGCATCCAGGATGGTTTGAAAGGTGGCGCCCTGAATTTCCCCGTTGATGGCAACCACGATGTCGGAAATGCGGTGAACATCAATCAATTCGAGCAACTGCCTGCTCGTGCCCAAAACGGGCAGATTGTGGAATTCTTTCCCGACCTTCGATTCGTCATCGTCAATGTATCCGATGATACTGAAGGAACGAGGAACCAGCGTATGGTAAAGCTCGGCAAGCGTCTGCCCGGCTTTTCCCGCGCCAATGAGCAGGATGCGGCGCAACTGACCCGTCCGCTTGTAGATGCGAATGAAAATCATACGCCATATGAAAGTCAAAACGGAGGCGTAGAAGAGAAAGGAGCCGACGCCGATACGAGGCAGATTCGTATCCTGCCGCGTGATGAAGAGCAGGGAGAAGGCAATCAATCCGAGCAGGGCGGCAACGGCGATGCCGCGCGTGGTTTTGCGCCCGCTCCCCACCACATGCGGATCGTACAGTTCAACAAGAAGCACAAGCCAGGTGAGGGGCAGCAAATAGAACCAGAGGGGAACACGAATGGCAACAAACTCGGCGACAAGTCTTTCCGCGGCGCCGCGGGAAATGCCTCTTTCGACCAGTTCCATGATTTCCACGAAATAGTTATAGCGCCTCCACGTTTCGATGGCGGCAAAGACCGAAGCGACCGCCATGAGCAGGTCGCCGAAGAAGAGAATCGCCTGGTGCTCATTCGGGCGAAGGCGTAAAGGAGTGGTGCGGATATTTTCAGCCATTCTTTGCCGAACCCGAACTAAGGATACTCCAGAGAAACCCGCATCCCCATGAAATATGCATGACAGGAATCGCCCATATCAAGCCCACCGCCAGGGACAGGTCGTTTTTTTGCCAAGCAGCACGAAACCCGGCAAAAAACAGAATCAGGAAATACAGGACAAGTTCACCGAGCAGGACCAATCGGAAGAACGGGGCAAAGAACGAAAGGACGGCAAGACTCAACAAACTTAACACAAAGGACGGAGGCAATGCCTGCCTCCATCTCAACGTTTCAGGGTATCTTCTCAACATGCGCCATTTCCAATATCCATAACGCCAGTATTGCTGCGCCAGTTCCAGCAGGGTGGATCGGGCGAAATAGATCGAGCGTATGGATGGATCGAGCCAAATTCTACCACCCGCTTTTCGAATGCGAGCGTTGAATTCGTAATCTTCGTTGGTCAGCAGGGTTTCGTCGAACCAGCCCACGCGTTCGATCAATTCGCGTTTGAACGCGCCGAATGGAACGGTATCCGCCACCGTGGCGCGGCGGGCGCGGCGGTAGAGTGCGTCTCCCACGCCCAGCGGATGTGCCGCCGCAACGGCAATAGCGCGCGCCATCCATGTATCGGCGCCGGGATGAATTTCCCATACGCCGCCGACGTTATCGCCGTGCCCATCCTCCAGCGCTTTTATGCTGTTGGCAATGTAATCGGGGTGCGGTTTGGAATGGGCATCAAGGCGGAGAAGGATCGAGCCGCGCGCCGCCTCGATGGCTCGATTCAAGCCCGAGGGAATGGTGCGAAGCGCATTGTCCACCACGCGAACGTCCAGGTCGGGAAAATCCGCCTGGAATTTGGCGATCTCGGCACGCGTGCCGTCTGTGGACATGCCATCCGAGATGACAACTTCGAGCGCAGAGAGGGGGAACGTCTGCCGATGAATGGATTCCAAAAGTAAACGGATGGTACGTCGCTCGTTGAAACAGGGAACGATAACAGATACTTTGGGCATGGATCAATTCACAAACAGCGGCGGGCAGACCACAAAGACGGTCCCTGCCCTGCCTGACTGCGGACGCCAATTTTACCATCATGCCGCCTCGACGATCTCATTCGAGCCGGGGCGCTTTCGCAATGAGGGCGAAGAACCTCGCCGCTACGAAAGCCACAACATACACAGGAGGATAAAGGGCGGCAACTCAGGTGAAACAATGGTTTTCTGCCTGGAACGATAGAAAGCAAGCCGGCATGCCGTTTCATGATCCTATGCGCCCGTTACGGAAGAATTGTTTCCTGAACTCGATCAAACGTTCATGCAACGCCGCCAGAAGGGTGTGGAAGTTTTCGAGTTCTTCTTCCGTCAGCGCCGACCACGAACGATAGAAATAGTCATCGGTGAGATGTTTCACCTCTTCGTACAGCTGACGCCCTTTCGCCGTCGGAAGGAAGGAGGTTGCGTCCTTTGCCTCCACCCAGCCGATCTCGACGGCGGCATGGATAGCAATCTCGTAATCCTCCGCTTCGTAACCGCGGAAGGACAGTGTCTCCGCCATCTGTGCGGCATTGATCGCCGCGCCGCTGACGATCGAGTCGAACGCCTCCCACACAATGCCAGCCTGTCCAAAATGCGGGCGCGCCGCGGAAAGATAGGCATCGTCGCGGTAGGCGAATATGTCCATGAGCAATTCCCGCGCTTGAACAATCAACGGGCTGTTTGCATCCGTCACATGGAAACGGCGACCGAATGCCCATTTCGCAGGCGGTTCGTCCGCTTCGATCATGGCGGTCAGCAGTTGTTTGAGAAGGCGTACAATCTGCCGCAATTCGTCTTCGGGCATCAGATGGAAGACGCTCAGTTGCGCATCACCCGCGTTCACGATCATGCGTACCGCACCCTGCGCTTTAGCCGAAACCTGATAACGCTCGTCGGGCAGGGGAAATATCCAGCCTTTTACTTCAAAACGGGCAAATGCCTTTTCGAACTGCTCGGGGTTGGTGAACGGATCCCGCTTCTGAAATTCCTCCACGGAAAAGTGAGTCGAGCCCAATTCGCTATAGTAATAAAGCTCGATGGGGATTTCATTTTGGACGGCGGCGTCTTCGATGAAAGGCTCGGTTATCGCCCAAAACTCTTGCATGACCGAAAGCATCAAGCGCCAAATTCTTGCCGGTGTTTTCTCGCTCATGGCAAATCAACCCGTGAAATCCCTGAGCAAGCCGCTTCGTTTTTGACCGCAAGAAGGGCGGGGTTGGTGTTCGGAGTCAGTCGCCGAGAACCGGCGAGAGCAGCGCTATGCACTCGATTTCAACCAACGCCCCTTTGGGTAATGCCGCCACAGCGATCGTGGAACGCGCAGGCGGATTCTCCGGAAAGAACTCGGCATAGACCGCGTTCATGGCGGCAAAATCCTCCATATTCTGCAAAAAGACAGTGGTCTTGACGACGAAGTTCAGCCCCGAATCGGCGGCTTCGAGAACGTGTTTGAGATTGGTCAAAACCTGACGGGTCTGCGCCGCGATGCCTCCTTCGACAATCTCCATGGTGGCGGGGACCAAGCCGATCTGCCCGGCGGTAAAGACAAGGTTTTCGGTACGGATGGCTTGGGAATAGGGACCGATTGCCTTCGGCGCTTTTTCGGTGGAGACTATTTTTTTTCCTTCGGTTGTGTACATATTTGCCTCTTTATAGACGAGTCCGGCATTTCTCACCGCAGATACAGACGGTTCAATTCCCGCAAGCGGATGGCGATCTCAGCGCTCATATCCTCTGCTTTCATCCGCCATTCCCAGTTGCCGCCCAGTTTGGAGGGGAAGTTCATGCGCGCTTCAGAGCCGAGACTCAACACATCCTGCATGGGGGCAATGGCAAAGACCGCCACCGACGACCAGATGCCGCGAAGCAGGTCCCAGGAGAAATCGCTTCCATTCACGCGCAGGTAGCGGCGGGCAAAGTCTTTTTCGTGCTCGGGCGCTGTGTTGTACCAGCCCAGCGCGGTATCGTTATCGTGCGAGCCCGTGTATGCCACGCAGTTGGGAATGTAATTGTGCGGCAAAAAGGGATTTTGGGCGCTGTCGAAGCCGAATTGCAGGATGCGCATGCCGGGCAAGTCGAAGTCATCGCGCAATTTCACCACGTCGGGCGTGATGACCCCCAGGTCTTCGGCGAGGATGGGGAGTCTGGCGTTTTTGCCTTTGAGCAGCCCTTTGTTCAGCGCGCGGAAGAAGTGGGCGCCGGGTCCTTTCACCCAGCGTCCGTGTTCGGCGGTGGGTTGACCAAACTTGACCTCCCAGTAGCCGGCGAACCCGCGAAAATGATCCAGGCGGACGATGTCCACCAGGCTGAGCGTGGAACGGAAACGCTCCAGCCACCAGGCGTAGCCCGTCTCTTTGTGAACCTTCCAACGGTAGAGAGGGTTGCCCCACAGTTGACCCGTGGCGGAGAAGTAATCGGGCGGGACTCCGGCGACGACGGTGGGCAGGCTGTCTGCGCCGAGGAAAAAGAGTTCGGCGTTTGCCCACACATCGGCGCTATCGTAGGCGACGAAGATGGGGATGTCGCCGATAATGTTGATGCCGCGCGCGCTGGCATATTCGCGCAGTGTGCGCCACTGGCGGAAGAAGATGAATTGGTAGAAGCAGTGGCGTTGAATGCCTTCTGCGTGTTCGGCGCGGGCTTTCTTCATGGCGGCGGGTTTGCGTTTGCGAAGGTCTTCGCTCCATTCGTTCCACGCGCCGCCGCCGTGCGCCTCTTTGAGCGCCATGAAGAGGGCGTAATCTTCGAGCCAGGAGGCGTTTTGTTTGCAGAATTTTTTGTATTCTGTGAGCAAGGTTTCGGGCGCGGAGGACAAGCGGGAAAAAGCCTTTCGCAAAAGACCAAGTTTCCACGGGATGAGCAGGCCGAAGTCCACGCGTGAGGCGTCGAAGGACGGCATGCCGGCGAAGTCCTCCGGCGTCAGGAGTCGATCTTCGATCAGGGCGTCGAAACTGATGAGGTAGGGGTTGCCGGCAAATGCCGAAAAACACTGATAGGGTGAGTCGCCGTAACCGGTGGGACCGAGGGGAAGCACCTGCCAGAGTTTGCAGCCGCTGGAGGCGAGCCAGTCCACGAAACGATAGGCTTGGGGACCGAGGTCGCCGATACCGTAGGGACCGGGCAGACTGGTGGGATGAAGAAGGATTCCGCCGGAACGCTCAAATTTCATTTGCCAATCTCCGTGTTTGAATAGTTTCGCCAGCCCGCAAGACCGTGCTGTGATAGTCGGAGGCAATTACATCCGTGCCGACCTCCGCCTCGGGTTCGATGACGTATCCGGCGGGGACAACACTGTTCTTGCCGACCAGCGCAATGCGTATGTTCTTTTCGGCGACTCCCCAGCCAACGCGCGCGTTCTGCTCGATGCGCACACGTTTGTCGAGGACAGCCCGTTCGACCACTGCGCCCCCTTCGATGACAGAATCGGTTGCCACAACGGATTCGCGCACAACCGCCCCGGCTCGGACGATGACACCCGGTGAAAGAACGCTGCTTTCCACCACCGCGCCTTCTTCGATGAAACAACCGTCGCACAACATGCTGGCATAGATGTTGCCACGCCCCGGAAAGCGCGCCGGGGGGCGTTCTTCGGTGCGCGTATGAATGATCCAGTTGCGGTTATAGAGTTTCAACGGCGGAGACGGGGAAAGCAGGTCCATGTGCGCCTGCCAATAGGACGATAGGGTTCCTACATCCATCCAGTAGCCGGTATAGGGAAAGGCGTAGACCTTCGTCTTCGATTTGATCAGGCGCGGGATGATATCTTTGCCGAAATCGTGGGTCGAATCCTGACGGAAGTGATCCTCCCACAGGATTTTATCCAGCAGGTCCCGGTTAAACAGATAGACGCCCATGTTGGCATGGTCGGAGGGCGGGTCGGCGGGTTTTTCGACGAAGGAATTGACTTTATAGTTCTTGTCGGTGGTCAGAATGCCGAAGCGGGGCGCCTCTTCCATGGCAACCTTGATCATTCCCATGGTCAGATCCGCCCGTTTGTCCATGTGAAAGGTGATCATGGGTTCGTAGTCCATGGTGTAAATGTGGTCGCCGGAAAGGATGAGGATGAGTTCGGGGTTGTCTTTTTTGATGAATGTAAAGGTTTGCTGGACGGCATCCGCCGTACCTGCAAACCAGTCTGAGTCGTTGCGGGCTTTGTACGGCGAAAGGATTTTGATGCCACCCGTAAAATCGCGGTTCAAGTCCCATGGGGCGCCCGAGCCGACATGTTCGATCAGGGATTGCGGGCGATACTGGGTGAGAATCATCACATCGAAGATGCCGGAGTTGACGCAATTCGATAGTGGAAAGTCAATGATGCGGTACTTCCCTGCAAAGGGGACAGCCGGTTTGGCGCGTTTGGCTGTGAGCATTCCGAGACGCGAACCTTCTCCGCCTGCCAGGATGACTGCGCGTGTCTTCATTTAGCCTTCTCCGTTTCCGCTTTTCTCCTCGCGTATCCGGCGCGAAACGACGGCAGCCCGCGCGGAATACGTTTCGCCTGCCGCCGGCGCCGCCGCCTGTTCGATCAGTTTTTGGTACAGGGCAAGGTATTTTCGCGCCAAAGGTTCCCAGGAAAAATCCTGCGTCATGCCCGCTTGTTGCAATTTCGCCCAGCGGGAATGATCAGGATAGAGCGCCAGGGCGCGCTTGAGCGTATCGTTGAAGGATTTCACCTTCTTATCCACGAACACGAAGCCTGTTTCGCTGTCAGTGACGGTATCGTGCAAACCGCCAACGGCGCGAACGAGAGGGACGCTTCCGTAGCGCATGGCAATCATTTGCGAAATGCCGCATGGTTCGTAACGGGAGGGCATGAGGAAAATATCGGACCCGGCATAGATTTGGCGGGCCAGTTTGGCGTCGTAGCGCGTCTCCACACGCACACGGTCGGGAAGCATCTCCTGGAGTTTCTTTGCCTGCTCTTCGAGTTGAGGGTTGCCCGCCCCCAGAATGACCAACTGCCATTTTTGTTTGTGGAGCATCTTCAACCCTTTGAGCGCGATGTCTATGCCCTTCGCCTCGTCCATGCGGGATACCATGCCGAGCAAGGGAATATCCCCAACGACGGGCAGTCCGAGTTTCTCCTGCAAGGCGGATTTGTTCGGCTGGCGCGCGGTGAGATCGCCGGCGTGGAAACGGCTGGCAATGACCGGATCGGTTCGAGGGTCGAATGAGGCGGTGTCCAATCCGTTGCGAATGCCGTGGATGGAATCGGTCCGGTTCCTGAAAAATTCGTGCAATCCGCTTCCAAATTCCTCGTGCAGAATTTCTTCGGCATAGGTGGGCGAAACCGCCACGATGGCGTCTGACGCCCAAAGCCCAAGCGGCATGGGTTTGAGGCGCGCCCAATCGGGCAGGTCGGTGTTGGCGAGCGGGAGTCCGTACTCTTCGAGAATATCCTTTACGTCAGGACCGAGAAAGGGCAGATTGTGGACGGTGATCATCGAGGCGATGCGGTTCTTTTTATCCTCCCAGCGCCGGACGAGGTTGCCGTATGCGGCGAGGGCGGTGTGCCAATCGTTGGCATGGATGACATTCGGATTCCAATTGATATGCCGGGGCAAGTCCAGCGCGGCAAGCGCAAAGAAGACATATTTTTCGGCGTCGAGTTTGTTGTTGGAGGAGTAGACGGAACCACTGGCGCGGATTGGGTCGCCGTTGATGAAGTAGACGGGCATTCCATCCAGCGATCCTTCGTACGCGTCCACCTGGACTTCGGTCCTGCCGCGCGGGATCGGGTAGATTCCCAGCGGCTTGAGCCCGTCCTGTTTAACGACCGTATGCAAGGGTAAAACGAGACGGGCATCCACCAGCGTGTCATCGGTTGACAAGGCTCGCAGGGCTCTCGGCAGGGTTCCTGCCACATCGCCCAATCCCCCCACTTTGACAAAAGGTTCGGCTTCCGCCGCGAGAAACAGGATATTAATGGTTTGGGGCATGTACCAATTGTACAACGAAATTCAAGACGCCCATTGGTCGGTTTTGACCGGCGCATACAACTCACGGACACAAGCCGTCCGCGTTCCCTGCCCGTTAGGGGATCGGCAGTTGCTCGCACAGTACGCGGTATGCCTCGGCGCCAAACAAATTGCTCCATTGCGCCGGGGAAAAATTCGCGGTCAACCGCATACACGCGGCGGTGACCAGCCCGTCCGACCGGATCTCCTCCAGCGCGCCGACGACCCAGAACTGAAGCGTTCTTTGAGAGGCAGTTGCCACGGTGCTTCCATCCGGCGAATAGGCGACTCCCTCCACGCTGCCGGAATGCGGAATGCGGGTGGTTTCTTCCGCCGTGAACGGGTCAATCAAATACAACGCGGTTGCGGTTCCCACGGCAAGCCGCGTGCCATCGGGGTTGAACGCCAGCGAATGTACCGCATCTCTGCGGATGGAGCCTGTGCGAACGAATGCCCCGTTCTCCTGCCTCCAAATTTCGATCAACCCGGCTGAATTACTCGAAGCGAGCAGAGAGCCATCCGCGCTGAAGGCAAGAAGCGTATGGTCGCCGGGCGATTCGAGCTTCTCCGCCGCTTCTCCCACAGGGGTCAACAGGTTGATCGCATCGGTCACGCCCAGGGCAATACGAGAGGGTCCGACCGCCAGCGACATCACACCCGATCCCTCCGCCGCCCACTCGGCGGTTTTCGCAAAGGATGACAGACTCCACACTTCGACAACGCCGTTCGAGGCGGATGTGATCAGGGAAGCGCTGTCGGAGGTGAAGGCAATCTGATGTTCCAAACCCGATGAAATGATCGTGCGAGGTTGTCGGGTTTGCAGATTGTAGACCAGCACCCCGCCATTGACCGTGGCAACGCCCAGCCAGACCGAATCGGGGCTGAATGTCAGGCTGGCAACGTCGCCATTCAAGGCAAGGCTTGGATTGGTCAGGAGGCGGGAGGTCGGCGAGGCAAACTGACCGGGCTTGAGCAACCAGACTTGGGGTCCGGCAGAGGCGGTCAGCCATTCGCCGGAGGGGCTGTATTGCACATCGCCTGTCGCGGCGTCGAATTGCAGAAAGGTTTGCGAAACAGGCACAACGGAAATATCCCAAAGACCGATCGCGCCTGCCGCATCGCCCGCCGCCAGCACCGAACCGTCGCGGTTGAAGCTGAGCGCCAATCCTTCCCCGGAAAGCGGGATTTGAAACATCTCCGCCCCTGTGGATACGTTCCACACCCGCACGGTTCGATCTGCGCCCGTGGTGGCAATCCATTGCCCGTTTGCGCTAATTCTGACCTCGTTTATGCCTCCATCCTGCGACATCCGTAAACGCTCTGCGCCGTCCGCCGTATCCCAAAGGCGGATGCGCTTATCGGTGGAGACGGTGGCAAACCATGCGCCGTCTGCACTGAAGGCGATGTCGGTCACCCAATCCTCGTGCAGGCGGCGATATATTTCCTCACCGGTGGATACGCGCGTGACCACGGCGTAACCGTCCACGCCGCCGGTCACCAGAAATTTCCCATCCGGGCTGAACGCCATGGACAAAATATCCCGCCGGTGCCGGGCTTTGGAAATGGGCAAACTATCGTCGGTCAACCTCCACAAGGTCACCGTACCGCCGCTGGAACCCGAAGCCACATATATGCCGTCCGGGCTGAAGGACGCAACCAGCAGTCGTTCCAATGCCATCAAGGGGAACTTGACCTTCCCGGCAGTGTCAATAACGGTGACTTTTCTATCGTCGCTGGTGACCGCGATCAAATCGCTTTTCCTGCTCACATCCAGGTCGTTGATCGCCGCGCCGGTTTGATAGGCGGCAGATACTGCCCGGCTTTCGAGATCGACGATCTGCACCAAGCCGGATTCATCCCCCATCACAAGATACTCCCCATTGGGACTGAAAACCGCATCCTTCACCGACCGGGGGCTGTTTATGCAAAAGAGCAGTCCCCCATCCGACGCGTTCCATACACAGGCGTTGCTGTCGGCTTCGGCTGTGACGAACCAGTCACCTTGCGGATGGAAGGCGAGAGCGTTGATGCTCCCCTCGCGCTGAATTTGCCCCATCGGTATGGGCAGAAGACTGATGTTCTTCCGTAAAATCGCGTTGGCTTCATCCGAAGGAGAGGTCGTCCAGGAGGCTATCGCCAGGAGCGTGCTGATGTATAGCCCTCCCGGCTGTGTTTGGTAAATTTGCGCCCGTGCCGCGCTTTGTTGCGCCAGCGCAATTCTCGCCCTGTCCTCCGCGAGCAGACGCCGTTCTTCGGCAATTTCCTGCTGTTTCTCGGCTTCCAATTGGGCATTGCGCGCCTCCCTGGCGTTTCTGATGGCAAGCTCGGCGTTCTTTTCCGCGATGGCTTTCTGCTGATTGGCAAGAATCGCGTTGGCGGTCGCCCGTTCCGCGTTTGCCCTGGCTAGGTTGCTCTGCAGAACGGCAAAAATCGTCAAACCGGCCAGCACGGCAATGACCGCGGCGATTATGATCGCCCGTGTAATGCGCCTTTGTTCGCTCTTGGCGCTAGCATCCAGAAACATCTTCTGCAAATCGGTCAGTTTCGGCTGCTTGTTTTTTGCCGTCTCCACCGCCGACTGCACGCGGCGCAACTCGGCGCCGCGCAGGAGGTAATCGTCCGTTTTGCGGTGATGCCAGTCGAGGGTCTTTTCGAGCAGTTTGTTGTGCTCGGCGACCCATTCGAAATCGAGTTCCATGGCGTCCCTGAACCGTTCCAACCCGGGTTTGAACTCGTCCGCCTTGCGGATGAATATCCAATTCAACTGTCGGATGGTGTTGTTGGTCTCTTTGGCAAGGACGTCTTCCAGGACGATGGGGATGATGCGCTTGTTGTATTTGGCGGCGTGTTCGATCTCCACGTTGCAGACTTCGGATTTGATGGAAGCCGGACTGATGAGGAAGATGAACGCATCCGATCGTTCGATCCCTTCTTTGATCTTGTCCATCCAGCGCGCGGCGGGAGGAATATCTTCCCAATCCACCCACACATCGTACTTCATTTCCTTGAAGGCGTTGATGAGTTTTCGGGCGGGGATCGAGTCTTTACGGGAGTAAGAGACAAAAATCCGGGCTTTCATTCCTTCTTTTTTTTCTTCCATGCAAACCTGCCTTCATTGAGACTTTCCAAACGATTCGAGCAATCAATCGGCTCTCAAACTTCAAGGTCAAACCACGGAGACATCGAAAAAAGTCATCTCAAAAATGTCACCTTGAGCGTAGCGAAGGGTCTCTACGACCAAAAACAAGAGACTCTTCGGTCGCAACAACCGCTCCCACAGAGTGACGTGGCATTTTTGAGACAAGTTCAAGTAAAAAAACTCCGGCTTCCGTGGCTCAGTGGCTCAAAACGATTGGGCGGATTGCCCGGTTCAATTGTTAATCCGCAAAAGGAAATCAAATGCTCGATTGCAAACGCCTTCAAAGCCTGTCACTGCGAGCGAAGCGACTGCAAAACGTACCCGAAGGGTAAGCAGTCAGCCGGCGAGGCGATTGCTTCGTCGCTTGCGGCGGTTCGCAACAGAGCAGAAATCAAAATTGATCAGCGCGCATCAGACTGTCGCCCTGTTCAAGACCGTGAATTTTGGGGCGCAGAGCGTCAATTGGCGCAGTCATCCAGTTTCAGCCGGGCTACGCGTGCCGGCAATTCAGGCACGGGCTTCTTTGCATATTTCGATGATTTTACTTGATATATCTCCCTGATGTGAAATGAGTATGGGATTCAAACCACCCCTGCACTTCGGAAAAGCGGTCGCCGGGCGCTCTCTGCTGCGGGTTTCACCCACGCCGCAAAAAGCGTCCACCTCGCAATGTTTTCACAGCCCCGTAACACCCCATCAGGCGGGATGCGGTTCGGTTTCCTCTTCCACCACGCGATAAACGACATCGTGCTCGCGGACGGGTTCGATCACTTTAATCGCCGCATGGTCTCCGGGTTTGACCCATACCACAGGGTGATGTTCCACCTCGATCGAGTGGACACGTTGCACCAGGTCTGTGGTATGACCGAGGATGTGAATCTTGTCGCCCAGTTTCAGGTCCTCCTTCAACTGCAACACCGCCACGCACAGGTGGCTGTAGAAATGCGTTACTCTTCCGATTTCGATTTCCATAGGTCATTCCTTTCGCGGTCCCTTGACGATGAGGACCGAACACTTCGAGTAGTGGACGAGTTTGCGCGAGACACTTCCCATCCACCAGCCTTTGAACCCGCTCAAACCGCGCGAGCCCGCCACGATCAAGTCCAATTGATGCATGGCGGCGTACTCGATGATCTCTGTCGCCGCGTCGCCGCGCGTCAGCACAGAGGTGGACTTAAGCCCCTTTTGCTGGAGCAGAGCCGAGGTCCGTTTGAGAAGCGAGCGACCGATTTTCGCCTCCCTCTCTTCGATGGCTTCCTCGTCCTTGGTCGAGGGGAATTGGGAATAAACCGTCTGCCATCCGCCGTAATATCGTTCCATCATCACCGGCCGCCTGATCGGCGGCAGGACATGCATCAGGCGCAAATCCAGTTTTTCGGGGAGCGGAAAATTGCCGAGGTAACGCGCCGCCCGCCGACTGTGCTCGGAACCGTCGGTTACCAGCAGGATGTGCCGCAACCCGCGATAGGGCGCACGCACGACCAACACCGGACAGCACGCATATTCGACGATTTGTTGAGCCACGCCGCCAAGAAAGATGCCCGCCGTCGCCCGTAAACCTTTGGCGCCCAAAACGATCAGGTCGGGCTTTTTTTCCTCCGCTTTCTCCAAAATCATCTCCGCGGCGGGACCCAGTTTCAACTCAGTCTCCACTCGCAAATGGCGGGCGGAAAGTTGCGCGCGGGTGCGTTCGAGCATGTGCTCATATTCCGAAATATGCGGCACCTGCCCGGAATGGAACGCATGGATGACCGTTATGCGGCTGTCACGAGTGAGGGGAATGTCGTTCAGCAACTCAACCGCCGCCTGGGCGTGTTGAGAGCCGTCGTCTGCAAAAAGAATGTTCAGTCGCTTTTTCGGAGCCATCACAACCTCCTTTCACAGGACGAACATCTCTTTTGGGCTCATGTGCAGAGGCAGTGCGCCCGACGCTGGAGAGCGCCTGTTCCGCGTCAATCGATCGCACAGCGGACGTTCTCTAACGTTCGCACAAAGTTTACCGATACGCTTTTTTATACTGTAGCACAAATTCCCTCCCATTTCCAGCCCCTTGACAGCCATGCTATACTTTTTATGAACCGACGAACCACCATGTACCCACACAGGAGAGACCCATGGACGCCCTCTACCCGCTCGGCATCCGTTTCATCCAGACATTGCAGACCCTCAGCCCCGCCCTCGACGGTGTGATGAACGGCTTCACCTTCCTGGGGCGCATCGAGTTCTACCTCATTTTCATCCCCTTCCTTTACTGGGCAGTGGACCGCCGCATTGGCGTCCGTGCCCTGCTCATGCTCATTTTCACCGACTTTCTCTCATCGTCCTTCAAATTGCTCTTCCACCAGCCCCGCCCCTACTGGCTGGGCGGCATCAAAGCATTGAGCGCCGAAACCTCCTACGGCATTCCCTCCTCCCACGCCAGCGACTCGCTCGCCGTCGGCGGTTATCTCATCACGCAGATCAAACAAAACTGGGCGCGCTGGCTCATCGGCATCGTGGTCTTTTTCATCGCCTTCTCGCGCATGTACCTCGGCGTGCACTTCCCGCAGGACGTGCTCTTTGGCTGGCTCATCGGCTTCTTCATGCTCTGGGCATTTGCGCGCTGGGCAAAACCCCTCCGCAACTGGTTGAACAGCAAGCCTCTTGCCGTTCAAATTGAACTCGGCTTTCTCGTTTCCATCCTCCTTGCGCTCACCGGCTTCTTCATCCGCGCCCTCATCGCAGGCACACCCGACCCTGCCGAATGGAGCCGCTTCTCTACCGAAGCCCGCAACATCAACGGCTTTATCACCCTCGGCGGCGCCGTCTTTGGCACAGGGGCAGGTTATGCCCTCATGCGCCAATACGCCCCCTTCTCCGCGCAGGGAGCCTGGGGCAAACGCTTCCTCCGCTACGCCCTCGGCATCCTCGGATTACTTCTCCTCTACTTCGGTCTCGACATCGCCTTCGCCGCCCTCGCCCCCGATGACTCGGTTCTCGGCTACATCCTGCGCTACATCCGCTACGGTCTCGCCACCCTCTGGGCAACCTTCCTTGCCCCCTGGGTCTTCCTCAAAATCAAACTGGCAGAAACAGAAGCCTGAGAGACGAAAGGGGAAATATCTGACGCTTTGGTCTTGTCTAACAAAAATGGACAAGACCAAAGCGTGTTTCTCGACCATCCTCCTCCTGTCACTGCTGCTCTCTGCCTGCGGGATGACAAGCCCCGCTTCCTCCACGCCGACAGTTGCCCCGCCTCCCACAGCCTCACCCTCCCCTCTGCCTTTTCTCACCGAACCTCCAACCCAAACCTTCACTCCCCTCCCCACTGCCACTCCCACCCCTCACCCGCTGGAAATTTCAGCCATGCGGGCTCGCCAATACCCCGGCAGCGACATCCTCATCGAACGCGAACTTGACCCCGGCGTCAACTACCGCCGCTACTACGTCTCCTACCTCTCCGAGGGACTGAAAATCTACGCACTCATGACCATCCCCAACGGCGAAAAACCTGCCACAGGCTGGCCCGTCGTCATCTTCAATCACGGCTACATCCCACCGGACGTCTATCGCACCACCGAACGCTACATCGCCTACGTGGACCTCATCGCCCGCAGCGGCTACATCGTCTTCCGCTCCGACTATCGAGGGCATGACCAGTCCGAAGGTCAGGCAAGAGGCGCTTACAGCAACCCCGACTACACCATAGACGTACTCAACGCCGTCGCCTCCGTCAAACGCCATCCCGATGCCGACCCGAACCGCATCGGCCTGTGGGGGCACTCGATGGGCGGCTACATCACCCTGCGCGCCATGGTCATCTCACCCGACATCAAAGCCGGCGTCATCTGGGCGGGCGTCGTCGCCTCCTACCCCGACCTGCTCTACAACTGGCGGCGCGGACCCGCCGCCTCCCCCGACTCCGCGCCACGCCCCGGTTCCTGGCGCACCACCTTTGTGGAGCAATACGGCTCACCCGAAGAAAACCCCGAATTCTGGAATTCCATTTCTGCCAACTCCTACCTGAGCGAAATATCCGGTCCCCTTCAACTCCATCACGGCACGGCAGATACCGATGTCCCGGTTGCTTTTTCAGAAACCTTGTTCTACCAGATACTCGCCGCCGAACAATACGTTGAACTCTACACCTACGAGGGCGACAACCACAACATTTCCAACTCCTTCAGCACTGCCATGCAAAGGACTATCGAGTTCTTCGACCGTTATGTAAAATAGAGGCTTGACAACCCGCCTCGATCTCATCCTAACCCGTCATGGCGCAACACCGCTCACCGTCCGCGCCGACCAGCCCAATCATCCGCGTCAATACCTCTCCCCCTGGCGGGACCTGCCCACGCAACCTCCTTCAGACACATTCCATGCAGAGGGCGGAAAATAATCCGACGCGCAGGGCACATGCTCCAATCGTCCTCGAAAAGAACGCCGGGTACGCGCTTGCTTTTCCAACGAATAAAACCGGTCAACTTAACAAAATATCTACCGGGTCGGATTCCGATTTAGAGTAAAATGGTAAAGATACAGTACCAAAGTACTGGCGCCTGCCATCCGGCTAAACACTGTCAGGAGGTTGTCTATGTTCAAGACGCAAAATCTGTACCAGAATGACGAGAGATGGAAAAACACCAAACTGGGCAATTCCTCCGAAACCATCGGCGGTTGGGGATGCCTGTTGACATCCGTCACGATGATGCTGAATGGGATTGGCTATAACGAAACACCCGAAACCGTCAACGAGAAAATGAAAAAGGCTGGCGGTTTTCAAGGAGCGTTTTTTATCCCCAGCGTCCTGCCGTTTGTATGGCCCAATTGCGCCTACCGCGACATGCAACCCTGCGAGGCGTTCCCTGCGCCCATTGCGCAAATCGATGCGGCGGTTGCGGCGGGCAAACCCGTCATCCTGCAGGTGGATTGGAATAAACAGGCTGGCATCCAAACCCATTTTGTGCTGGTAAAGGAAAAAAAGGGCAACGATTACGTTCTTTACGACCCATACAAATACGGCGGCGACAGCCCCGAAAAGGAAGTTCTGCTGACCTCACGTTACAAATACAACGGCGCCACCATCGAAAGCGAGATTAGCGCCGTTCTATGGTTCGATTCGTACAGCGCCGCGCCGCCCGAACCGCCCAAAATGGCAAAGGTTCCCGTACCCTCCGACAAGTTCCTCCTCTACGCCGCAGAAGACGACCTCGCCCTGCGCGCCGACCCGTCCGTCAGCGGCTACCTGTGGAAACGCATGATCGCCGGAACCGAACTGATTTGTCTCGAACCGAAAGCCACCGCCAAAGCCAAAATCGGCATGAACGGACAGTGGATCAATGTGCAGGACCCGACAGGCGATCAGGGATATGTTGCTGCGTGGTATGTCTCCGAATCCAAAGGAACACCCCCTGCCGCCACAACCGCCTCCTCCGCCCCGAAGCCTGCCGCGACCACACCGAAAACTTCCCCTGCAACACCCGCCGCAGCGGGGAAATTGCCAGCCGGTGCCATGCTTTTCCTTCCCACAGAAGAACTCGCCTTTCGCTCCAAGCCCGAGATCGCGCCGGAGACGTTGATCCGCCGCATTCCAGTGACCGAGCAGTTAATCTGCATCGAACCGCCCAACACCGCCATACCGAAGGTGGGAGTAACCGGGCAATGGCTGAAGGTACGTGACCAACAGGGCAGAGAAGGGTATGTGGCGGCTTGGTACGTCAAATATGCAAGCGGGTCCACCGCCCAGCAGGCGACCGCCGCGCCCAATGCCGCCAGTGCACCGGCGGGAGTCTTGAAAGTAAAAGCCACTGCCGAAGGAATTGCCCTCCGTAAACAGCCCGTTGTGGCCGAAGCGTCGCTCATCAAACGGTTGCCGCTCGGCACGGAATTCACCGTCCTCGAACCGAACGCCGAAGGAAAGATCGGACGGAACGACCACTGGCTCAAGGTTCGCGAACCCGCCGGTGTGGAAGGTTACGTCGCCGCCTGGTTTGTTGCGCGCTAAAGACAAGGAAACGTCTTCGTGGCTAAACCCATTCCCAAGTCGCAGGGAAGCGTCTTCATCTCGTATTCCCGTAAAGACAAGGCATTCGTTCAAAAATTGAACAACGCCCTGGATACTGCCGGCATCCAGGCATGGGTGGATTGGGAGGGCATCGAACTCGCTTCCGATTGGATGCAAAGGATTACCGACGCCATCCAGAAACACAATGCGTTCATCTTCGTCATCAGCCCCGATTCCCTTAAATCCAAAGTCTGCTCGGAAGAACTCGAACTCGGTCTCAAATTCAACAAAAAGATCATTCCCATCCTGTTCCGCGAACCCTCCAAGGGACAGACGATGCACGGAAAACTCGCCGCAACCAACTGGGTCTACCTGCGCAAAGAGGACAACTTCGAAGAGACCATTCCCAAACTGGTCGAAACCATTCAAACCGACCTGGAATGGATCAACAAACACACGCAGTTGCTCAACCAAGCGCTGGAATGGGAAGGCAGGAACAGGAATAACAGTTATCTATTGCAGGGTACGGGGTTGGAGGAAGCCGAAAAATGGATGGCAGAAGCGTCTGGCAGGGAAAATCGCCAGATCCTGCCATTGCAGGCAGAATTCATCAGGGCAAGCCGCAAAGGCGCGGAACGCCGGCAAAGGATGGTGTTGGCTGGCGTGTCACTTGCCCTGGTGGTGAGCATCGTATTGAGCATTGTGGCGGTCTTTTCCCGCAACGCCGCAAAAGCCGCCCAAGCCGAAGCCGAAATCGCGCGGGCGGCAGCCGAAACCGCGCAGGCAATTGCGGAGGATAATCGGGCCAAAGCGGTCGAAAATCAGAAACTGGCGGAAGAAAATCAACTCCTTGCCGAAAAAAACCAAAAAGAAGCGGAGGACAATGCGCGCCTCGCCCTGGCGGCTGGCAACGTTGCCGAAGCGCAGAACCTGCAATCCAATGCGGGCAAACTGGAAACCAGCACCCTCCTGGCGATTGAATCCTATAACATCAGCAAGACCGCCAAGGCGGAAGGCTTGATCCGAAGCAACGTCAGTTTGCTGGCGGTTCCCGTCAGCCTGATGAAACAGGACGGCGCCATCTGGAATATCGAATGGTCGCCGGATTTCTCGTATTTCGTCGCCGGCAACAACAAGAATACCGCCATGGAAAATGCTCAAGGGGAAGCGTGTGTCTATCAGGCGGATGACGGAAAAAGAGTCTACTGCGTCCGGCACGAGGGAGACGTGAACGATGCCATCTTCTCGAAAGACGGAAGATTTCTCATTACCGCCAGCGCAGACCAGACCGTTCGATTCTGGAATGCAGGCGACGGCAGTCTCATCGAGACACTCACCTTCGACGGAGCGGTTCTGGATTTGGATGCGACGGAAACGATCCTGGCAATCGGGCGGGCGGACCATTATCTGACCCTTTACTATTTCGACAAACCGAATCTGAAGCCGGTGGACATCGGACAGGACGAGGGGGTGAGAACAGTCAAGTTCGCGCCGAATGCCGATTTCCTGGCTTTCGGTTTGCTGAACGGACAGGTGCGTCTCTGGCAGAGACGTAGTAACACCTATTACAACGGCCCGCTTCATGAAAAGAGCTCCTACACGGTCATCGCCTGGAATCCGGACAGCAGTCATATTGTTTCGGGCGGAGGAGACAGCCTTGCCAAATACACCAAGCGCGATGCGACCTTCAAGTTCGAGGTTCCTCATCAGGATTGGGTGGAAGATGTGGCATTTGGCGACGACCCGGTATGGTTTGTCACAGCGTCGGACGACAATAAAGTACGGGTGGTGTATACAGAAACGGGCGAGGAAAAGATGCGCATGTCGCATACCAACTTCGCGCAAAAGGTGACGGTCAGCCGCGACGGAGAGTGGATCGCCTCCACCGGATACGACCGCGTCGTCCGCATCTGGGATTCGATTTCAGGCACAGAGCTGGCGGAAATCCCCCTGCGCGCAAACGGCTCAGCCGTTGCATTCAACCAGGACGGCACGCGGGTGATCGCCGCGGACGAGGAGGGTCATCTTGGGATTTGGGACATTTCCAAACTCAAAGCGCTCATGGGCTATGTCGAATTCAAAGAATTCGTGCGCGAAGCGCGCTACACGCCATCCGGCGATGCGCTGATTGTCAATTCCGACGATTTTCACGTCTGGAAAATCCCTGCCGAACAAGTCAACACGATATCAGACGGTACGCGGGGAGAAATTCTGCTCACCACCAAAAGCCTGACCTACGAAACCGCCATCAGCCCGGACTCGCAGTGGGTTGCCGTGGTGGAATTAGACACCGAGAATGCCCAGAAGAACCGCGGCACACTGGTCAGCATGGACGGCAAGACGGTGATCACGCTGGAACACGGAGGCGAAGTCACCGACGTGGATTTCACCGGCGACAGCCGCCTGGTCGCCACAGCGGGCACCGACGGCAGGGTTGTGTTCTGGGAAATTACGACGGGGACAAGGCAATTTGACCTCGATAACGCCGAACCGATCGTCTCGTTTGCCATCCGCCCGGACGACTCTCTGGTCGCCGTGGGATTACACGACAAGACCAAACTGTGGAATCTGAAAACAAGAACCGAATTACCCTTGCGCCTGTTGCAAAGCGGAGACATCGCGACCGTTGCCTTCAGCCCGGATGGAACCATGCTGGCAACCGGCAGCGCCGATGGCAGCGTCGTGCTCTGGAAGGTGGATGGCAACGAGGTATCGCAAATCGGCAAAACCATCTCTATCGCTGGAACCCGGCGCATGTTACTTGCCTTCAGCCCGGACGGCAAATGGCTGGCGGGCGGGTCGCTTGGCTACGCTTACCTCTGGGACACAGCCACGGCCCAGGAACTTGCCCGCATCCCGCACGGGAACAACCCCGTCACAAGCGTTTCCTTTTCCAATGACGGTCAACAGTTCATCACAGTCGCCCGCAAGGTTGTCAGGATCTGGGATTTTTCCGCCCTTCCGCTCGTACCGCAAGATCGGATCATCGAATATGCCTGCTCACACCTGACATCCAACCTCAGTCGGGACGAATGGAGCAATTATTTTGGAGAACTCCCCTACCACACAACCTGCACCGGCCTGAAAGAGGAACAGGAATGAATGCGACAAGAAATAATGCTGAATTGAGCACGGAGGAACCTGACATGGACAACGAAACGCCGAAAACGACACCGATTTTGCAAATTGCCTGGGCGCGTTTTTCGGAGCTGGACGTCAACGCGGTCGCGCGTTCCAGATCGCATTTGAACAAACGCCGCTGGATCGCCGCGCTGGGCGTGCTTGCCACCTTGTTTGCCATTCTCTCCCAAATGTTCCCGGCGGACAGGGAACCGGCGCTTCTCGGTCTGACCTTTCGAATTCTCCTCGTTCTGACGCCGCTCGTCGGCTCGGCACTGGCGGCATTCACCAAAGCCTTTTATTCCAGCGGCGACTGGTTGATGTTGCGGGCTGGTGCCGAGGAAATCCTCAAAGAAATTTATTTCTACCGCACCATCCTGCAAAAGCGAAAAGACCGCCGCGCCTATTTGGAAAAGAGGCTGGCTGAAATCCAGCGCGGGCTGTATCAAAGCATGGGCGGCGAGCTCGTTCTCAAACCGTACCACGGACCCATCCCGTCCAATTATTATCCCGACGATCCGTCCAGCGATCCCGGCTACGAAGACCTGACCGGCGACGAATATTTCAGATACCGTGTCGAAAATCAACTGGCATGGCACAGAAAAGAAGTGCAGGAATATCAGGTCGAACGGATCAGACTGCAAATTCTCATTCTCGCCTCGGGCGTTGCAGGCGCCGCTCTGGCGGCGTTCGGCGGCGCGTTGACCATATGGGTTGCATTTACCGCGTCCCTCACGGCGGCATTCTTGGGATGGCAGGAGTTGCGAAACATTGATCTGATTATCAAGAATTACAGCAAGGTCGTGATCGAACTGTCCATGGTCTACGATCACTGGTTGAACCTCGAACCCGAGGAACGCACAGACGCGGAATTCTACCGGATGGTCAAAGGCACGGAGGCGATTCTCTGGGCACAGAACATGGAATACATCAAATCACAACAGGAAGCGCTCAAGGAAGCCGACCTCGAAGAGGAAGCCAGCCTGATCAACCGCGTGATTAGAGAGTCTGCCGATTCCGCCAGGCGGACAAAACAAGCCATGGAAGACGCCACGGTGGAGTACGCCAAAGAAACCCTGGAAGAGACCGAAACAAAGGTCGAAGAAACCTTCAAAGCCGCCCTTGGGTCGCTTGCCGAGGAAGCCGCATCCGAAATCGTCCGACAGGAATTGGAAGCCATGAGCAAGGCGGTCGTCGAAATGGCGGAACACGCAGCCGAAAAGGCATCCTCCCTGACATCCTCGCTGGCAGATATCGCCAGGGAATTCGCGCACATTGACATTGGTAGAGACACCGCCAAGGAAGAGTTGAATGCCATCCTTGCACGCTACCCCAAGACCGGTGAGGTAAAAGGCTGATCGCCGGATATAGCAACCGACATGCGACACCCGTTCGAAACAAGGAAACCACCTATGGAATCGACAAACACGCAGTCGAACCCCACACAACCTGCCGAGGGCACCGGGAAGACGCCGGAAGTCAAGACGCTCGAACTTGTCTCTGCGCAAGAAGCCGATTACAGCGCCAAACCCCTGCACCCGGAGATGCGCCCGCATGCCTTCGTGATCATGCCCTTCGGGAAGAAAAAAGGGGGAGACGGCGCTCTCTACGACTTCAATGCAATTTATGCACAATTGATCAAACCGACGCTCGAGATGGCGGGGTTCGAGGCATTCCGCGCAGACGAAGAAACCACCAGCGGCGATATTCTGACCGACATGTTCCAGGAATTGTTACTGGCAGATCTGTGCCTCGTGGACATGAGCATTGACAACGCCAACGTGTTCTACGAATTGGGCATTCGGCATGCGTTCAGAAAGCGCGGCATCGTCCACATCCAGGCGGGACGCGCCTACATGCCCTTCGACATCTTCAACGTGCGCACCATCCCCTATCACATCACATCCGATGGCGTGCCCGACCCCGAGTTTCTCGAAAAAGACAAAGCCGCCATTGCACGCGTCACGCGCGATACCTGGGCGTCCGATACGGATGCGATTCACAGCCCCGTCTTCAACATTCTGACGGGTCTCTCCGAGCCGGATCGCAAATCCCTGCGCACGCCACTGGCAACCGGTTTTTGGCGCGAATACAACGAATGGAAACAGCGCGTGACCATCGCTCAGCGGCAAAAACGCATTGGCGACATTCTGCTCCTGACGGAAGAAATCAGGAACCCTTTGATCAAGGAAGAGGCAATCGGTGAAGCTGGAAGCGCTCTCAGGAGCATGAATCGCTATGAACTCGCACTCGGTCAATACCGCAAAGGGCTGGAGGTTAACGCCAAAAATCTCGATTTCCGCCGCCAGGAGGCATTGCTGCTCAACCGCCTCGGACGGGCAGATGAAGCCATCGTCAAAATCGAAAGCCTGCTGGCAGATTCACCGAACGACAGTGAGGCAATTTCCATCCTTGGGCGCATTTACAAGGAAATGTGGGTTGAATCGTGGAAATGGGTCAAGGACAGCGATAAACGTTTGAAAACCGCGTTCGATTCTTACCACTGGTTATTGAAAGCCGTGGATACGTATCTGCAGGGGTTTCGGGTTGACTTAAACCAGTTCTATCCCGGTGTCAACGCGCTCACCCTCTCGACGATGCTGGTGGAACTTGCCGCCAAATTCGAAGACCCCAAAAGCCCCGATCCGGAGATTGTGTGGGTTCGCGAAAATCTCAACGACCTGCGCGGCGCGTTGGCATTTGCGCTGGAAGCGATCGTTGATTCGGAGAAGGCGGATTATTGGACGCTTGTCTCCCTGGCAGAGTTGAAAGTGCTGACCGCAAAAAGCATACAGGAAGTGGTGCGCGCCTACCGCAAATCTCTGACCGCCTCCCGGCGAAACACCTTCTTTCTCGAATCGTCGCTGGCTCAGCTGGAAATGCTCAAGTCGCTTGATATGCGCTCCGAATACGTGGAAGCCGGCATTCGGGTCATCAAAGAAGAAATGAGGCGTATGCGCAAGGAGGAAGGGGATGAACCGGAAAAGGATAAACGAGGCGAAAAGCAGGTACAGCACGAAGGATACGCCTTCCTGTTCACGGGATATATGGTTGATCATGCAGGCAAGAAGCATAGTTATTTTCCGCCGGAAAAAGAAAAGGATATCAGGCGTGCCATCGAGATCATTCTGAGAAAACATAACGCGGGACCGGATGACCTTGCCGTCACAACCGGGATGGATGCCGGAAGCGAAATTATTTTTGTGGAATGCTGTGTCGAGCGCGGCGTCCCCGTGCAGGCATATTTCCCCTCTGCAGAAGCCCCCTATGTGCGCGACTTCGTCAGCCCGGGCGGCGAACAATGGGTGGAGCGTTTCTATCGTATGCGGAATCACCCCTTGGTGGACGAATTTTACCAGCCGGACCAGGTCGGGCTACCAAAGGAAGGCGACGATGTCCATGAGCGGAATAACCGCTGGGCGCTGTACTCCGCGCTGGCTCGCGGCATTGACAAGGTTCGTCTGATTGCGCTTTGGGATGGAAAGAACGAACGGATGGAAGACCTGGACGCGCGGCTCGTCAAACACACGGTGGACTTGATGCGCGATATCGGCGGTGTTGTGGAACACATCAATCCATTCAAATTATCGGGAATGTTCGAGGCACAACCCGCCCCGCCGCTCCAAAAACCGAAAAGAAAAAAAGCCGGGAAACCAAAACCGCGAAAACCAGAGCCGTCGAAGCCGACTAAAAACCAAAAAAAGCGGTAAAGCCGAATCTGAATCCTTCCATCGGATTAAAATATGACGGCCAGCCTTTTGAGCCAGCCGCGGAAACTTCTGTCGGGGTGCGCGGATTTGAACCGCGGACCTCACGGACCCGAACCGTGCGCTCTACCGGTCTGAGCCACACCCCGTTTAGCGTGCGGAATTATACCACCCCAATCTGATTTGGCAAGTCAGGGGTTGAGCATGACCAATTGGGTGTATACATAAAACAAACCGGGCATGCGGTCGTCCCCTTGACGGATCGTCAACCGCGCCAGCGTGGGCTCAGACACCCGGTAGGGGATGGTTGTCTCGAACATTTGAGGAGTGAGCGATTCGATTGCAAGGATGCGCGTTCCGACAGACCTGCCCTGGGGGTCAATCAACTCGAAGAAAAGAGGCTGCAGGTTGAGGGGCCACACATCCCCGCGCACGGTCAGGATGCCGCCGGAAACCGCCTCCTCCGAAAGAGGCGACACCACACCAATCGGCTCGGACGGATTGCCCGTGGGGTTGATTTCATTCTCGCCTGAGGAAAGCAATAAGACCCGCACAGAATTCAACGCCTGCAATCTGTCCTCCTTATCGAACGTGCTGACGGTGATCCGTCCCACCTCCGCGGCGGCGGAAATTTCGAAAGTGATCTTCGCCGATTGAAAGACCCCCTCCCGCGACATCGGCACATTACGCTTAAGCGTGCGCGCCAGCAAACGGCCGTCCTCGCCATACAGGTCAATCTGAACGCGTTGACTCTCACCGACAATGACGTTCATGCGCAAGTTGATCGGCGAAACCACCTTCGACATGGGTCCCGGCGCAATGAATTGCACCGCGCCCAGCGGATGTCCCGGAATGGACGTTGGGGTGCGCGTGGGCGCGGGCGTGGAGATCAACGGCGGAACGACGGTTTCAGTGGGCATTTCGGTGGGGACGGATGCAAGATAGGTGGCGGTCGCCGTATCGCCTGCGGCGCGCGCCGTCAATGCAATGACTGTAGGGATGTAATCAGGGGGATACGGAGTGGGAATATTCGCGGCAGGCGGCGCGGAGCAGGCAGTTACGAACCCAAGCAGGGAAGCAAGAAAAAAACGTTTCATAGAACCGCGAAAGAACGTCGAAAAAGACCCGCTCAGGCAACCTTCCAGCGCAGGGACTCACCCCGCAGGGCAGATAACACCTCCTGGGCGATGTCCACCGACGCGCGGGACTGCGCCTCAGCCGTCTGCGCCCCAATGTGCGGGGTGGCGATCACGCGCGGATGGGAAACTGCTTCTGTCAAACCGGGCGGCTCCACGCTGAAAACGTCCAGCGCCGCGCCTGCGACCTTGCCGCTGTTCAACGCCTCGACCAGCGCCGACTCGTCAATGATTCCGCCGCGCGCCGCGCAGACGATGCGCACGCCGTCCTTCATGTGGGCAAATGCCTGCCGTCCGATCATGTCGCGCGTATCAACCGTCAGCGGCATGTGAAGCGAAATGAAATCGGACCAGGCGTACAGGTCCTGTAATGAAGCGGGATCGGCGCCGCGCCGCTTGATTTCTTCCTCCGGGATGAGCGGGTCGTAGGCGATGACGTTCATGCCGAAGGCGGCGGCGCGCTTCCCCACCTCCATGCCGATGCGCCCAAAGCCGATGACGCCGAGCGTTTTGCCGTTCAGTTCCACGCCTTCGAGTTCCTTTTTGAGCCATTTGCCCTGTTTCATGGCGGAGTCGGCGCGGGGGATTTCGCGCGCGAGAGCGAGGAGCAAGCCGAAGGTCAGTTCGGCGACCGCAACGGAGGTGGAGGTGGGCGCATTGACTACCGTGATGCCATGTCGTTTGGCGGCTTCCAGGTCAATGTTATCCACACCGACGCCAGCGCGCCCGATCACTTTCAGCCTGGAAGCGGCGTCTATGACGGAGGCAGTGACGCGGGTTCGGCCGCGAACGATAAGGGCATCATATGCGGGGATGATGTTGAGTAGTTCGTCGGCTGAGATCCCGCTTTTGTCGTCCACCTCCGCCGATTCACGCAAAATGGACTGGCTCGTCGCGTCCAGTCCGTCTGTGAGAAGGATTTTGAATAGGGTCATGGGCGTATTGTATCGCAAAAGATGTAACTACTTCTCATGATTTCTTCATTCTTGAAAGATTTATCCACATTATAATGCGACAAATTTTACCCAATTTATTATTTCGCCTGGAGGAGAATATGAACAAAAAGGTCATCCGGTCAGTCATTCTCGCCATGTTCCTCGGTTCGATACCAGGAGTCGCGTACGCCCACGATGGAAGCAATGTCCCGTTCGGCGGATTTTTGAGCGGGCTGGTGCATCCCGTTCTCGGCTACGACCACCTGCTGGCGATGCTGAGCGTGGGCATCCTGAGCGCGCAGATCGGCGGACGCGCCATCTGGACCGTGCCCGCGACTTTTGTCAGCGTGATGGCGCTGGGTGGCGCGCTGGGATTGATTGACATCGGTCTGACTTCGACCGAATTGGGGATCGCCGCCTCGCTCGTCCTCCTGGGCTTGATCATCGCCGCCGAACGGAAATTACCCGTTTTGCTTGCCATGATGGGTGTGGGGTTTTTTGCCATCTTCCACGGTTATGCCCATGGGTCAGAAATGCCGACCACAGCGGAACCGGTCTTGTACGCGGCGGGTTTCCTGACCGGCACTGCCTTGATCCACATTGCCGGAGTGGTAATCGGCGATATTGCCAGGCACTACGAAAGCGGAAAAGTCATCCTGCGCGTGGGAGGCGGGTTAATCTCCATGATCGGCGTTTTGTTCATTTTCGGCATGCTTTAGGGAAAACCATGAAAAACAAAGTGCTTCTTTGGGAAATCGGCAGTTTTTTCTTCATCGGTCTGGTGGGGGCATCCCTGCACTTCACCTTTGAGTTGAGCGACTTTTCCAATAAGGTGGTGGCATACTTTTCGGCAGTCAACGAAAGCACCTGGGAACATCTCAAAATGGTCTTTTTTCCGGGGTTGGTTTTTGCTTTGATTGAATACACGTACGTGCGCGAAAAGGTCAATAACTATCTGATTGCCAAAACCGTCAGCCTGCTCCTCATGCCGCTGGTCATTGTGGCGGGATGGTATCTCTACGCCCCGGCGGTCGGACGGAGCATCTACCCGGTGGACCTCGCGCTGTTCTACCTGGCGGTTTTCACGGGTCAGTTTGCCAGTTATAAATTGTTGACCCGCCCTCCGCTGGAGAAAAAATTCAACAACTACGCCATCGTGATAGGTACCATTCTATTTCTGGCGTTTTCGACGTTCACCTTCTTCCCGCCTAAAATCTTCCTGTTCGAGCATTTCGACCTGAAGGATACCGGGCAATATGGCATACTGCCCTACGAAGACAACATCCGATACTTCACAAAACCGCCACAAAGATAAATCTTTTGCACAGATATTGTCTGTAATCCAAACGAATTACAAGATGTCATGTAAGTGATGCGCTTCATCACTTGCGCAAGCAGGGACAAACCCTTTATTCTTGTTTAAGTCATCTTCGGTCGTTTGGGCATTCTATGGAGGCAGTCATGGATCCGGTCATAATAATTTCCAGTCTGTTGATCTCCTACTTGCTGGGGTCAATTTCGTTCGCCCGATTGATCGTCAAACTGTGGACCGGGAAGGACGTCGCCGAATTCGAAGTCGCCGTGGACGGCACCGGTGAAACGTACAAGGCAGTTTCCATTGGCGGGAATACGGTCAGCACCGTGCTGGGGGCAAAAGGCGGGCTGACTGTGGGGGTTCTCGACATTCTCAAAGTGACGCTTCCCACCCTGACCTTCAAACTACTCTATCCAGAACAACCCGTTTACATGCTGATCGCAGCAGTAGGCGGACTGGTTGGACACATCTGGCCCATTTATTACCGCTTCCACGGCGGGGCGGGATTTTCCGCCATCATGGGCGGCCTGCTGGTCATTGACTGGCTGGCGGTATTGGCCACCCCCATCGCCGGTCTCCTGCTGGGGATGGTTGTCTTTCGCAACATGATTGTTGCGAGCCTGTCCTGGATATGGTTGCTTGTTCCCTGGCTCTGGTGGCGGACCGGCGGCGACCCGGCACACCTTTTCTATGCGGTGATGGTCAACGTCCTGTTCCTGCTCGCCATGAGACCGGAGTATAAAATCGCAATGAAGTACAAAAAAGAGGGGAAAATGCTCGAATATGGTTTGGGCAATCTCAAATCCAACCCTATGGGGCGGGGAATGCTCAAGATGGCGAAATTCTTCAAAGTCGAGATCAAATAACGGGAGGGGGACTTGCATGGGTCTCATCATTGACGTTACCAAACGAAAACCGCCCGCCTCCGTGGGAAACAAGGCGATCAACCTGCGAAGACTGGCTGACATCGGCATGAAAATACCGCAGACCTACGCCATCAAATGGGATGCTTATCAGCGTTACCTGAAGGACGATGACCGCCTGGTCAACGAACTAAGAGCCGAGATTGCGGAAACCATTGATCCGGGCAAAACGTACGCTGTCCGCTCCTCCGCCAATATCGAAGACAGCATGGACCGCTCGTTCGCCGGGCAGTTCAAGTCCGTCTTGCACGTTCAGGGCGTGGACGGCGTCCTGCAGGCAGTCTGGGCGGTCTGGTCGTCGGCGCAGGCACCGGTGGTGAAAACCTACCTCGAACGGCACAACATCCCCACCAGCGAATTGGCGATGGCAGTCATCGTTCAGGAAATGGTCAAGCCGATTCTCTCCGGCGTGGCGCTCAGCCGCAACCCGGTCACCGGCGGGGACGACATCGTGGTGGAGGCGGTCAAAGGCGAGGGAACGCAACTCGTGCAAAGCGGCACGACGCCCCTGCGCTGGGTCAACAAAAAAGGCTACTGGATGGAAAAGGCGAATGGCGAGGAGACAGACATCCCGTTAAGCCTGATCGAGGAGGTCATCTCAGGGACAAGGGTCATCGCGCAGAAACTCCGTCATCCCGTGGACCTGGAATGGGTGTACGACGGAAGCAACCTGTACTGGGTGCAAGTGCGCGCCATCACCGCCTCCGGCAACCGCAACGTGTATTCGAACTATATCCCGCGCGAGATGCTCCCCGGCATGATCAAACCACTCATCTTCTCGGTCAACATCCCGCTGGTCAACAGCATCTGGATTCGGTGGATATCGGAGATCACGGGCGACCTCGGGCTGAAACCCGAAGACCTGGCGAAGTCGTTCTACTACCGCGTCTACTTCAACATGGGCGCGCTGGGCGACATCTTCGAGGGGCTGGGCTTCCCGCGCGACTCGGTGGAGATGATCATGGGGTCCCTGCCGCGCGGCGCGGTGAAACACTCCTTCAAGCCGAGTTTCAAAACGTTCACGCGCCTGCCATGGCTGACCTGGTTCATGCTGGACAAGTGGAATTTCGGATCGAAGATGCGCCGCGCCTTGCCCACACTGAAGGAGCGCGTCAAAGCGACCCCGTACCTGAATCTCGACGGATGGAGCGAATCCGACCTCCTTGCCGCGGTAGACCGTCACTACGAACTGATGCGGGAGGTCGCCTACTACAATGTGATAGGACCGCTCCTGATGGGCATGTACAACAACATGCTCAAGGCACAGCTTGGCAAACGCGGCGTGGAATTTGGCAACTTCGATCTTATGGAAGGCATGGACGAGATCGCCGAATATGACCCAGCCACCCACCTGAGGCGCCTGCATGCCCAGTTTTGCGCGCTCCCGCCCGAGGTCCAGGAAAAGATGCGAAGCGTCTCGTATGCCGAATTCCAAAGGATGACGGAAGCGGGCGATTTTCCGCAAAAGTTGGCGCAACTCATCGAGGAGTTCGGTCACCTGAGCGACAACGGCAACGATTTCTCCGCCGTGCCGTGGCGCGAACAGCCGGAGATGATCCTGCGACTGGTGATGGACTTTGCCCCCAAAAGGGAAGAGGGAAAGAAGGTCAGGCTTTCTGACCTGAAATCCAGCGGGCGGCTGAGCAGGGCGTTCCAATTCTTTTACAAGCGGGCGCGTGAATTCCGTCTCCTGCGCGAACAGGTCAGCGGACTGTACACGCACGGATACGGCTTGTTCCGCTACTACTTCCTCGCCCTGGGGAGGCAGTTCGTGCGGCGCGGGTTGATGGATGCGTCCGAGGATATTTTCTACCTCACCTTCAGTCAGGTACGCGACCTTGTGAACGAGAAACAACCCATCGAAGACCTGCGCGGCGAGATTGCCCGCCACAAAGCGGACATGGAGCGCTACAGGGACATCCTCATCCCCACCGTTATCTACGGCGACGAGATTCCGCCCGTCCGCGAGCCCAACATGGACGTAATGAGCGGCATTGCCACGTCCATCGGGCATTACACGGGCAAGGTCAAAGTGGTGAAAGGCATCCAGGATTTTCAGAAGGTCAAACACGGCGACGTGCTGGTTGTGCCATATTCCGACGTCGGCTGGACGCCGCTCTTCGCCCGCGCGGGAGCCGTCGTCGCCGAATCGGGCGGCTTGCTTTCGCATAGTTCCATCGTCGCCCGCGAGTACAATATCCCTGCCGTAGTCTCCGTGGAGGGCGCCACCCTCCTGCCCGACGAGACCATCGTCACCGTGGACGGTCACAAAGGCGAAGTGTTGATTCACAAGTAGAACTCTTTGAAAATCTGTTAATTCATTGGAGCATTCATGTCGGTTCTAAAAGCCAGCGACCTCCGCAAGAAATATCTGCTCGGGGAACACACCGTCGAAGCGCTGCGAGGCGTCAATTTCGATGTGCAAAAAGGCGAGTTCGTCGCCATCATGGGTCCGAGCGGAAGCGGCAAATCCACGCTTCTGCACCTGTTGGGCGGATTGGATTCCCCGTCCGAGGGAGAGGTCACTCTCGGAGAGGCTCAACTCTCCCAATTGACCGAATACCAGGCGACTCTGGCGCGTCGTCATAACGTTGGGTTCGTCTTCCAATTCTTCAACCTTCTCCCCACCCTGACAGCGGAGGAGAACATCCTCCTGCCCGTCATCATTGACGGCAAGAATCCCGCTCACTACGAAGACCGCCTCAAACAAATTCTCGAACTGGTCGGCTTGTATGAACGCCGCAAGCACAAGCCGGATCAACTCTCCGGCGGCGAACAGCAGCGCGTCGCCATTGCGCGGGCGCTGATCACGGAACCAGCCATCCTGCTGGCAGACGAACCGACCGGCAACCTCGACACCAAAACCGGCACAGCCATCATGGAACTGCTTCAGCGCTCGTGCCGCGAACTGCATCAAACCGTCATCGTGGTCACACACGACCCGCGCGCGGCTTCCTACGCTCAGCGCGTCATTTTCCTGCGGGACGGAAACATCGTGAAGGAATACCGCCCCGGCGACGATGTTCCGCTGGCGGAACGCATGGACGGCATCATGTCCACCATGCGTGAACTGGAGTCGTGACCGCATGACCCTCCTGCGCCAGATTCGCTACCTGACTCTGCGCTCGATCCGCGCGCGCTGGTTGAGATTCCTGCTGAGCGCCTTCGGCATCGTCCTGGGCGTGGCAGGCATGCTCGCCATCGGCGTGACCAATCAAGCCGCGCTTGATTCCATCGTCCGCCTGTTCTCGAACACCTCCGGCAGCGTTAAATTGAGTGTCACCACCGCCAGCCAGTCCGCTTCGGGCTTCCCGGAGCAGACCCTGCGCACCATCCGCAACATCCCCAGCATCAAAATTGCGTCCCCGATCATCCGTATCAACACCGTCGCCGCAGACGATGCCTCACCGGAGCAGATCGCCCTCGGTCTGTTCGGCACCGACGCGGGAGGCGGACTGACCCTGCACGGCATAGACCCCCTCATGGAGTCCGGCCTGCGCGAGTACAAACTTGTCCAGGGCAATTTTTTGCAGGACCTCAACGCCAAACGGGAAGTTGTGCTCGTGGAGACCTACGCCGAGGACAAGGAGATCGAGGTTGGCGACTGGCTGGCGGTCATCACGCCCAACGGCGTCGAGTCGCTCAAGGTCGTGGGGTTGATCGCGCGCGAAGGAGCCGGTCAGACCGCCAACGGCTCCTTCGGCGTCATCCCCCTGTGCACCGCGCAGGAACTCTTCAACCGCACCGGCGAGCTGGACCAGGTGGACATCCTGACCGCGAATCCCAAACCCTCCCGCGCCGAACTGGACGCGCTCAAAGACAGTCTGCAAACCCGCCTCGGCAAGGACCTGTCGGTCACGTATCCGTCCTCGCAGGGCGAGCGCATGACGCAGATGCTCCAGAACTACCAGATCGGTTTGAACTTCATGAGCGGCATCGCGCTGTTCGTGGGCGCCTTCCTTATCTACAACGCCTTCGCCATGACCGTCGTGGAGCGCACACGCGAGTTCGGCATGCTCCGTACCATCGGGATGACGCGCGGACAGGTTACCGGGCTGGTCCTGCTCGAGGCAGGCGTGCTCGGCGTCTTTGGGTCTGCGGCGGGTGTGGGCGCGGGCATGTTGCTGGCGCGCGGTCTCACCAACCTGATGGGGATCATTCTCAACCAGGAACTCACCTTCGTGGAAGTGCCTGTGGACGACATGGTCTTCAGTTGGGCGGTCGGTTTGGTCGTCACCTTCCTCGCGGCGGGCATCCCTGCCTGGCAGGCGGGACGCGTTTCCCCGATGGAGGCGCTGCGCGTGCGCGGCAAGGCAAATGAAGGCTGGCTCATCCGCCAGGGCTGGAAACTGGGCGTAGCGCTGCTCGTCGTCTCGGCGGTTTTGCTCATCACCAACCCGTTCCCCTACGACGTGCAATTCCGCCTCGGCAGTATGACCGTCTTCGGCTTGTTCAGCGGCGCGACTTTGCTCATCCCCGCCACCGTCACCGCCTGGGAGCGCGTCACCCGCCCGTTCATGAAATGGATCTACGGCACCAGCGGCAGTCTGGGGAGCCGCAACGTCCAGCGCTCGCGCCAGCGCACCACCCTGACGGTCGCCGCGTTGATGGTCGGCGTGGCCATGGTCATCATGACGCGCGGCATGACCGAATCCTTTGCGGGCGACCTGCGCGAATGGATGTCCGCCTACATCGGCGGGGACATCTTCGCCTCGTCCTCCATTCCCATGCGCGGGGACGTGGGACAGCGCATCGCCTCCGTGCCCGGGGTGGAAGCCGTCGCCCCGATCCGTTACTTTAACGTGGACTGGCAGACTCCCGACGGCGTGGAGCAAATTACCTTCATGGCGATGGATCCGGTCGCTTATGCGCGCGTTACCCAGTTCGTCTTCAGTGATGAGGATGTCAGCACGGAGGAGGTGGTCAGGCGTCTGCAGGAGGGCGACGCGGTTCTTTTATCCAGCGTGCTCTCGGAAAAATACGGGCTGAAGACCGGTGATTTCGTCCAATTGCGGACGCGCGGCGGCTACCGTTCCTTTGAGATTGCGGCGGTCGTCGTGGATTTCTACAACCAGGGCTTGGTCGTGCAGGGCAGTTGGGACGACATGAAGCGCTACTTCCGCATCGACGACGCCACCACGTTCTTCATCAAGGTGCGGGATGACCAGTCCATTGACGAGGTCAAACAGCGCATCGAAGACCTGTACGGCAAACGCTACCGCCTGATCTTGATCTCGAACACCTCCATCCGCGAGCAGGCGCTCACCCTGATGGACCAGGCGTTCAGCATGTTCGACGTGATGGCTCTGATCTCCATCGTGGTCGGCTCGCTGGGAATCGTCAACACCCTGACGATGAGCGTGATCGAGCGCACGCGCGAGATCGGCATGCTGCGCGCCATCGGCATGACGCGTATGCAGATCATCCGCATGGTGCTGGCGGAGGCGGGCTTGATGGGCGTTATCGGCGGCGTGCTGGGGGTTGGAACGGGGATCGTGCTGGCACGCATCCTGTTCATCGGTATGACCACCATGTCCGGCTACAGCCTCACGTTCGTATTGCCGCCCGAAGGAATCGTCATCAGCCTGATCGCGGCGGTCATCATCTCGCAGATTGCGGCGATTTTCCCGTCGCGCCGCGCCTCGAAGGTCAAGATTCTTGAGGCGGTGCGCTACGAGTGAGATAAAGGCTTCAGAAAACAGAAACAGCCCGCCCGGTCCAAAGACTGAGGCGGGCTGTTTTCGTCCAGGCTGAATTATTTCGAGACTTCGATCTCGACGAAGGCGCTCATCCCCCAGCGCAATCCTTCGGGAATCTCATCCAGCGTGACGAAGACATCGTAGTAGACGCCGGAGCCGGCGGCGTTCTTCAGGGAGATTTCGCTCACCGTGCCGGTGACGACCGTGTCCGGGAGCGCGTCGAACGAGACTTTGACCTGATCCCCGATTTGAATCCGCGCCACATCCACTTCGTTCAGGTCGGTCGTTTTGACCTGCAGGGTGGAGAGGTCCGCCAGCAAAAGCACCGGGGCTCCGGGGGAGACCATTTCGCCCGAGTTGATGTACAATTGCACAACGGCGCCATCAAACGGTGCAGTCAACTTTGATTGCCGAAGAAGCGCCTCCAGGGCAGCGATGCGGGTTTGCGCGGCTGACACCTCCGGCGAGTTTTTCAAATTGATCAGACGGTCAAGTTCAGCCTTGGCATCATTCAGCAGGGCTTCCTTTAGCGCAAGATCCTCATCTGCCTTTTGTATCGTTTCCTTATCCGCATATGCCTCGTATTCCCTGACCTTGGGAACCTCTATCACCCCAAAGGGAGTATTCTCTTTTTTGATGACTGTTTCCGTATAAGTCTGGAGGTAATTCAAAGAGTCGCGGTATTTGAATGCCTGATCATAATCCTCCTGCGCATTCCTTACGGCAATAGCCGCCTGCGCCAGCGCGGTATCGGTGTCGAGCAGGTCATCCAGCGCCTGTTGCGCAAGGATCAAGTCTGCCTGCGCGTTGAGGAGGCTTTGGGGAAGGGCGTCGTCGGGGAAAAACGCCAGAACGTCTCCCCGCTTGACAGTATCCCCCGCCTTGACCGAAACAGTCACCCGCTCGGCTCCCAGCATGAACGCCAGGTTTGCCCATTTTCCCACCGTCACTTCTGCCGAGGCGCTGACCACATCGTCTCTGACATTGAGCAGAGGCTGGGGATTTTCCGCCGCAGGTTCTGTAGAACTCGTCACGCCTCCACAGCCAGCAATCAATGCAGACAGCAAAAGAAGGTTCATAAATTTCAACATGGGTTTCATTGTGCAAATCTCCGCAACACAGCAGATGGTTTCAATCGCATTCTCATGCTGTTATTCTAGCACTCGAATTCCGGGAAAATTGGTTGTCTGTAACCCATCTTCGGGAAAGGGGACAAATGGCATGTGGATTACAGGAATCTACTCATAGCGCAGCGCTTCCACCGGCTCCAGGTTCGCGGCGCGGCTGGCGGGGTAAATTCCAAAGAATAACCCCACAGCCGCGGAGAAGAGGGTGGCGAGCAGAACAGCGTCAATACCGACCAGCGGCGTAAACGCCGTGCCGCTCGCCTCGGCGATCCGCCCGACAGCATAGGAAATCAGCCAGCCGAATACAATGCCGATGATCCCCCCGATGAGGCTGAGCAGGGAGGACTCGGTCAGGAATTGCGTGAGGATGTCGCGTTTGCGGGCGCCCAGCGCTTTCCGCAAGCCGATTTCACGCGTACGTTCTGTGACCGATACGAGCATGATGTTCATAATGCCAATTCCGCCCACCAGCAGGGAAATCCCCGCAATGCCGCCCAGGAAAATTGTCAGAATGCCAGTGATGGACTGGAAGGTGGAAAGCAGGTCCTGCTGGGTAAAAACCGTAAAATCGTCCGCGCCGACCGGTGTGCGGTGACGGGCGCGCAGAATTGCCGCAATCTCCTCCGCGGCTTGGGTCACCACATCGCCGCTGACCGCCTGGACAAAAATGATATCCACGCGATCGCTGGTGCTGCGACGGATCAGCCGCGTCTGGGCGGTGGTAAACGGGACGATGACCACGTTATCCTGACTCCCAAACGAGCCGCCACCCTTCGATTCCAGTACGCCCAACACGCGGAAGGGTTGTCCCTCGATGCGCACGGTCTCGCCGGTCACGCCGTCGGCATGCCCGAAGAGTTTCTCTGCCACTTCCGGACCGAGCAAAACCACCGAAGCGCGCCCCAGAATATGCTCCTCGGTGATGTACTCGCCTTCCGTAATGAAATAGTTGCGTACCTGAAAATATTCAGGCGTCACGCCCAAGATTTGGGGCGTGGCTTGTTCGCCGCCGAACGAGACAATGCCGTTCCCCTGCAAAGCGGGCGCAACCGCCTGGACAGAAGGTGCCGCAAATTGATCGCGCAACGCCTCGGCGTCGCCCAGCGTCAACGGTTTGGGGTTGCGAATGTTATCGCCGGGGTCGCCACGGAAAACAAACAGCAGGTTCGTGCCAATACCGCTGATGGAACCGGTGATGGACGCTTCCGCGCCGCGTCCCACCGCCAGCATGGCGATGACCGCCGCCACGCCGATCACAATCCCAAGCACGGTCAAACCGGACCTGAGTTTGTTTCCTGCCAAACTTTCCAATGCTTCGAGAAAAGCCTGTCCAAGACTCATGATTCACCATCCAGCACACCGTCGCGCAAGCGGATCACCCTCTGCGTTTGCTCGGCAATTTTCGGGTCGTGCGTCACAATGATCAGTGTCGTTCCGAGTTCCTTGTTCAGGTTGAGCAGGAGATTCATGATCTCCTGCCCCACCTTCGAGTCGAGGTTGCCCGTCGGTTCGTCTGCCATGATAATGGCGGGGTTGTTGACGATGGCACGCGCAATTGCCACACGCTGCTGCTGCCCGCCGGAGAGTTCATACGGACGGTGGGTCATGCGGTCTTCCAGCCCGACCGCCCGCAATGCCTCCATGGCGCGTTCGCGGCGTCCCTCCTTCATGCCGGAATACCGCAGAGGAAGTTCGACATTGGTAATCGCCGTCTGCCGCGAAAGGAGATTAAAACTCTGAAAGACAAAGCCCACCTTGCGGTTACGGATGTCTGCCAGTTGATCGTCATTCAGCGAGGCGACAGCTTCTCCATCCAGCCAATATTCGCCGGAGGTGGGACGGTCAAGACAACCGAGCGTGTTCATCAGCGTGGATTTTCCCGATCCGGAGGGTCCCATAATGGAAACCACCTCACCGCGCGCAATGGCGAAAGAGACGCCGCGCAAAGCGTGAACCTCGACTTCACCCATTTTGTAAATCTTGCGCAGGTCGTGCGCTTCAATGACATTCGTCATATTGCTAATTCCCAAACGGACCGCCTCGCGGACCGAAGAAATCCGTAGGCGGGTTCAAAACCACGGCATCGCCTTCCTGCAAATCGCCGCCCACAAGCACACTCATGGTATCCGAGGACGAACCCAGCTGCACAACTTTTTTGACGGGTTGGTTGTTTTCCAACACATACACCACCCGCTCCCCATCCGAGAGACGAACAGCGCGATTCGGAACAAGCAGGACATCTGTCAGTTCCCTGACGATGATATTGACCGCCGCCGTCATGCCGGGTTTAACCAGCAGATCGGCGCCGGTGAGTTCCACCGTGACTTTAAAATTCACAACCCCGGCGGAGACCGTTCCGGTTTGAGCCACCTCGGTCACCACGCCGTTATATTCCCTGCCGAGAATGGCGTCGAACGTCAATTTGACCGGCTGACCGACCTCCACACTGTTGATATCCACCTCCGAAACGTTCACATCCACCAGCAGGCTGGAGAGATCGTCAATGCGGAAGGCGGTCGCGCCCGCGCCGACCTGGTCGCCGGGAAGCGGATAGGCTTCGGTCACGATACCCGCAAAAGGAGCCACAACTCGCGCCAGGTTCATGGTGGCTTGCGCCGCCGCGATACGCGCTTCGACCGCCGCAATCTCCGTCCTATTGCCGCTGATCAGGCGGTCATAGGCGCGTTGTGCGTCTTCATAGGTCGCTTTTGCCAGAGCAAGTTTTTCGTCCGCTTTGGCGATGGTCAGCGCGTCGGCATAGCCCTTCCGGGTTTTCACCTCTTCGACTTCGATGACGCCAAAAGGCGTGTTCTTCTTTCTCTTCACAACCTCCTCGATGTCAATCAACCCGTCGAGGGATTTGCGATAATTGAGCGCGTAGTTGTAATCGTCCTTTGCCTTGCGCAGCGCGATGGCGGCTTGCGCGCGCGCCGTATCCGAATTCAACAAGTCGTCCAGGGTTTTTTGCGCGTTGACCAGATCCGCTTCCGCCAGGATGACGCTTTGCGGAAGGGACGATTTGGCGAGAAACGCCAGCACAAACCCTGAAGGAACGTTATCGCCAACCTTCACATTGACCGTATCCACCGTGCCGGCTGCCTGCCAGAACAAAATGGCGGTTTGCTTGGCGCGCACAGTGCCGGTGGCGCCGATGGTGGCTGTCAGGGTGCCGCGTTCGACAACAGCGGTTTGATAGACGCTTTCCTGAGCGGCAAGGCTGTTCTGTCGGTACCAATACCCGTACCCTCCCAACCCAACCACAAGGAGCAAAATCAAAACTCCGCGATATCTTTTCAACAACTTACTCATGGTTTCCTCCGCGAGGGGATGCCTCGTCAAATTGTTCAAATTACCAGAGAAATTTATACCCCAGAAATATGAATTGGCAATGAATTTAGCACGAACACTGATAGAACTCCAATAATTGGCGAATCACAACAAACGGCATTGGATCTCTTGCAAAAGTGCGCCGGAGGGCGCACAGTACGCCTTCGCGTACGAGACGTTCGCTAACGTCGGCCGACTTGCCCAAGAGGTCTATAGTGTACGTTCGCCAGCCACCTCGCGGTTGCACATCTGCCAACCCTTTTGACGGGTCGCAGCACAAGGCAGACCTGCCTGCGATAATGTGATGATTGTCGTCCAGTTAGGTGACATTTAAGCCTGTGGACGGGTTTTGTGATTGTGTATCATTATCTCGTCATCCTGGTCTTATAAATATCGGAGGATTGCATGCAGTTCATACCCAGCGAAACCCTCACCATTGACCGCAAGGCAAGGGCGAATATGCCCTTCTTTGATCTGGACTTGCGCGCTGCCGAAGAGCGCACCTGCGATTTCGACGATGTAGTCATCGAGTTCGACCCCGAACGCGCCATGGTGGAGGCGTCACGCTGTATTCACTGCCCGGATCCCGCACCGTGCATGGTTGCCTGCCCCACCCACAACGACATCCCTTCCGCCATGTGGCTGATTGAACAGGGGCGCTTCTCCGAAGCCGCCAACCTTTATCACCAGACCAGTTCCCTGCCGGAGATTTGCGGACGCGTCTGCCCGCATGAGCAGTTATGCCAGGGATCGTGTGTGTTGAACAAACATCACACGCCGGTTCTGTGCGGAGAACTGGAAGCCTTTACCGTGGATTACCAGCGCCGCCACGAAGGACGGGTTCTCCCGCTCGCTCCTCCAACGGGAAAACGGGTCGCCATTATCGGCGCAGGACCAGCGGGTTTGGGCTGTGCGGACCAACTCGTCCAGCGCGGACACGAGGTCACCATCTTCGAATCCAAACCCGCGCCCGGCGGTCTGCTCGTCTATGGCATCCCCAATTTCAAACTCCCGAAGGAAATCTGGCAGGAAAAATGGGAGGAATTCGAACGCGCCGGCGTCAAATTCGTGCCCAATACCTACATCGGCAAAGATAAAACCATTGACGACCTCTTCGCCGAGGGCTTCGATGCTGTCTTCATCGGCGTCGGCTCGGAAGTGGACGCCAAGATGGAAGACACCCCAGGCACCGACCTGCCCGGAGTCTACGAAGCGACCGATTTCCTCATCCGCGCCAACGTCGCCCCCGACCTGCTTCCGCCCGACATGCGAAAACCGCTCGAAATCGGCAAACGCGTAGTCGTGGTGGGAGGCGGCGATACGGCGTCCGACTGCCTGCGGTCCGCCTTGCGTCTTGGTGCAAAGGAGGTCACCTGCCTCTACCGCCGCACAGAAAAGGAAATGCCCGGCGGAAAGAAAGATCGCGCTCTTGCAAAAGAAGAAGGCGCAAAATACCGCTTCCTTACCCAGCCGGTCAAATTCATTGCCGGCGAAAATGGAAAACTTGCCGCCGTGGAATGTATCGAAATGAAACTGGGCGAGCCCGACGCCAAAGGCAGGCGCAAACCGGTTCCCGTCGAAGGCTCCAACTTCAGCATCGCCTGCGACACCGCCATCCTTGCCCTCGGCTACTGGCCCGATCCCATTCTTGGCAAAACAACACCAGACCTCGAAACACATAACTGGGGGCTGATCAAGGCGGACAAAAAAACCGGCGCCACCTCGCGCCCGGGGGTCTTCTCCGGCGGCGATTGCGTCACCGGACCCGATCTTGTTGTCACTGCCATGGTCGGCGGGCGAAAAGCCGCCTGGGCAATCGACGAATATTTGAAGAGCAAAGGGGCTTTACGTTAAATCGAGAAACTTGCGTTTCGTCCGTCAACGCGCCGTAACGCATCACGCGAATCTGCTGAGGGCAGGTGAAAGTAAGGACACATTCCCAACGGGTGTGTCCTTACCGTTCTTTAATTCCCGCAAGGTATAATTTTTATCATGCTGTATCGAATCGGAAGAATACTGGATGTGGCAAGCGTTTTGATCCTGCTCATCGTCGTCGGCGGGAGCGACGTCCCTCTCTTTAACAACAGTACAGACCAGACACGCGCATTCACCCGCAAAATCGAATTCGATTACCCCAACTGGGTCTGGAATGCAACCTGGCTCAAGATCGAACAGGCGGCAATCCATGCGCCGCATACCTTTCCGCGCGGCACAAAACAACAGATCGTTTTCGAATATTTGCGTACAACGACGAACCTGATGCAAACCGAACGCCGCCTCGAACAAATCTACGCTGACCCCGGCATTGCCGACAAGGAAACCGCCAGCGCGCATCTACGTTCCCAACGAGACCAATACCGTGCCAGGCAGGCGGAACTCGCCCCCTTTGCAGAATCCATTTTTCAAAATCAGATCGGCGAAACCCTGGCGGAGGCGGAACTCACCACACTCGGTCAGCCCCTGCCGCCGGTGCTTTATCACAACTCCCCCACCCCGCTTGCGCTGATTGTCTCGAAACGCGAGCAAATCCTTCAGATCGCCAACATTTCCATCCTGCCCACCCTGACCCTCGACGAACAAATCGCCCTCGAAGATCAGGTGGCGAACGCCCTTAACGTATCCACCCTTGTCGTGCCCATCGGCGGGGTTGGCGTGTACCCCACCATGGTGATGGAGACCGCCGATCTGCGCTGGATGCTCAACACGATCGCCCACGAGTGGACACACAACTACCTCAACCTGCGTCCCCTTGGGCTCAATTACAACACCACACCCGAACTCCGTACCATGAACGAGACGGCGGCAAACATCGTCGGCGATGAAGTGGGCTACCAGGTGTTACAGCGCTATTATCCCGAATGGCTCGCCTCTTCCTCGAACCTCAACTCGATTCTGCTCCATATCTTTTCCCTCCCCTCCAACGGACTCGACAACCCGCCCGCTTTCGACTTTCGCGCCGAAATGCGCGAAACCCGCGTCAGAACCGACGAATTGCTCGCCCAGGGAAAAATCGTCGAAGCGGAAACCTACATGGAACAACGACGCCAAATCTTTTGGCAGAACGGGTATCTTCTGCGAAAACTCAACCAGGCCTATTTTGCCTTCCACGGCGCTTACGCCGATCAACCGGGCGGCGCGGCAGGCGAAGACCCGGTCGGACCGGCGGTGCGCGCCTTGCGCGAGCAAAGCGCTTCGCTGGCTGATTTCCTCAACACCATCGCGCGGATGACTTCTTTCGAGGAACTGCTGGAAGCCATCCACCAATAACCTTATGCGTCCTCAACCCATCGAATTTTTCGATCCATGCGCAATCCATGCGCGGGCGTTGAAAAACGCCGGCTACGCGTTTCCGCTTTTGGGGCAATCTTTACCGCGCAGCAGATTTTTCGTTGTCGTCATCCTCCTTCTTTTCTTTTCTTCATGCGCCTATCCGCCCGCGACACCCCGTGAGATTGTCCCCACCGTGACCCGCATTCCCAAAATCCCCTCTCCCCTTCCCTGCACCTCGTTTTCGATCGCCCCCACACCGGGTCCGGACGCGCCGTCCTTGATTCCGCCAATCACCGCGCAGGATCACATTCGCGGGCAGGAAAACGCCGGTATCACCCTTCTGTTCTATGGCGACCTTCAGGATACGACAAGCGGCTTGTTCGCCAATGTCGCCAGCAGACTGCTGGCGGAACATCCGCAGGATGTGCGCCTTGTCAGTCGCGTCTTCCCGCTCCTCGGTCGGAACGATAAAGCCCTGCTTGCCGCGCAGGCAGTGGAAGCTGCGAATTTGCAGGGCAGGTTCTGGGAGATGCACGATCTGCTCTACGCCCAACAGGCGAACTGGACAACGATGTCGGTCGAGGATTTCGAACAGTGGAGCGCGGCGCAGGCGTCGGCATTGGGAATGGATGTTTTGCAGTATCAGGCTGACGTCAAGGGCGAGGCGGTCAGGGATTTGGTGCAACGGAATTTCGAGACGGCGCAAAAGTTCGGTCCGTTTGCCGTCCCGCTCATCGTCATCAACGGCGAGATCTATATCGGTCCGCAGGATTTTACCAGCATGAACGATATCGTCATGTTGACCCTGCTCGGCAAACGACATTTCGCGACATGTCCGCCGTTTTTTGTGGACGAATCGAAGCAATACATTGCCACGCTCCATACCGAAAAAGGCGATGTGACGCTCGAATTGTTTGCCGACAAGACGCCGTTCACGGTCAATTCGTTCGTTTTTCTTGCGCGCAGCGGCTGGTATGACGACATTACCTTTCACCGCGTCATTCCCGAACTTTACGCGCAAACCGGCGACCCCAGCGGCACCGGCAGGGGCACGCCCGGTTATTATGTGATCACGGAGATTCTGACTGAGCTCACATTCGATGCGCCGGGCATGGTGGCGATGGTCAACTCGGGACCGGATACCAGCGGAAGCCAGTTTTTCATTACCCTTGCCTCAACACCGCAATTCGACGGCAGATATACGATCTTTGGACGGGTATTGACCGGCATGGATGTGCTCAAAGCGCTCTCGCCGCGCGACCCGCGACCCGGGGAGGAACTGCCTCCAGGCGACAGATTGTTGAGTGTCAAGATCGAGGAAAAATGAAATCGTCACTGAGGCGGCGCCAATTGTCGAAGCGAACGAATATGCCTGTCGTGGTAAGATAGCCGTATGTCCTTTCAACCTCCATCCTTCACCGCTCGCGCAGGCGATCTGGCGGAACTGGTGGGCTTGCGTCACAAGCATTTCATCATCAACCTGCAGGCGGGCGCAAAGTTCGAGACGCATCGCGGTATTCTCCTGCACGATGATCTGATCGGCAAACCCTGGGGCACACAGGTGTTCAGTCACATGGGCGCGCCGTTTTTTTTGCTGCAACCGTCGCTTGCCGATTTGTTGATTGATCTCCCGCGCACCACCCAGATTCTCTATCCGAAGGACATCGGCTTCATCCTCGTCAGCATGGGCGTGGGACCGGGGCAAAAAGTGCTGGAAGCCGGGACAGGCTCCGGGGCTATGACGACCGCCCTGGCATACGCGGTTGGGGGTGAGGGACGCGTCATTTCATATGAGATCAAGCCGGACGTGCAGAATTTAGCGCGCAAGAATCTATCCCGTTTCGGGCTGGATGGGCGCGTCGACTTCAAATTGCGCGATATCGAACAGGGGCTCGACGAAACCGACGCCGATTCTTTCTTCCTCGACGTGCCGAATCCCTACGATTACATCGCCCAGGTGCGCGCCGCCCTCAAGCCCGGCGGTTTTTTGTGCTGTCTCATCCCCACGTTCAACCAGGTGGAAAAAACACTCCTCGCATTGCGACAACGAAAGTTTGCATTCATCGAGGTTTGTGAAATATTCCTGCGCTACTATAAAGCCGAGCCTGCCCGCCTGCGCCCCACAGATCGCATGGTGGCTCACACGGGTTTCCTGATCTTTGCCCGCCGTGTCGAACCGAGCGAAGACCCGCGCGGACTGGAACTGGCAAGGGAGGTTGGCGAAGCCATACCAGAAGAGGAGAAAAAATAATGCGTCGCATCTTTCGCCGTCAGATTCGCAAAACGCTCGCCCAGAACGTCCCCCCGATCTTGCAGGAGGCAAACTTCGCCTTTTCAAAGGGTGAATATGGGCGCGCCGCCGAACTGTTCGAACCAATTGCGCGCGCCGCCGATGGACGCGGCGGTCCGCGTGCGCCGCTCTTTTACCTGCAAGCCGGACGTTCACGGCTTCTTGCCGGACAGGGTGAATTGGGTGTTCCATCCTTCAGACGCGGGCTCGAACTGCTCGCCCAGCGCAGGCAATTCCAACGGTTGCGTCAATTTGGAACGAGGACGATTCAAGAATTGAACGAGCGCGGCTTGAAAAACGAGGCGGCTGAGATCGAAGCATGGCTCGAATCCGTTTTGCCGGGGATGTCTGTATCTGATGCACCGGTCAAAAGAGCCGCTCTGCCAACCCACTGTCCCTCGTGCGGCGCTCCACTGCGACCCGATGAAACCGAATGGCTGGATGAAGTCACAGCGGAATGCGGCTATTGTGGAAGCCCGGTCAGAGAATAATGCCCGTCAAACGACAAAATCGGCTCTGGTTGTTCTCGCTTTTGGCAAACATTCATCGCTTCGTGCACCCGCACCAACCCGATATGTCCATCACCGTGAGCGAAGAGTACATCTCGCGAAAATTGAGTCAGGCGCTTCCGCCCGCCGGTTCATCGTCCGACGGCTCTTCGGAGGTTGCGCTCGATGAAAACACGCGTCTCAAGTGCGCGGCGGTTCTTGTCCCGCTGGTGTGGGAACACGAGGAATGGCATTTGCTTTACACCCGCCGCACAGACAGGGTCGAATCGCACAAGGGACAGGTCTCTTTCCCCGGCGGCGCCTGCGATGAAGGGGAGACGACGCCGGAACAAACCGCCCTGCGCGAAGCGGAAGAAGAGATTGGTATCGAATCGAAAGACGTAAGGGTGCTGGGCAGGCTTGCCAACCTGATTACGATTACCTACTTTCGGGTGACGCCGGTGGTGGGTGTCGTCAAGTGGCCCACCGTATTTCGCGTGGGGGAGCATGAGGTGGCGCGCATATTTACAATTCCGCTTGGGTGGCTGGCAAATCCGTCGAACCGCTGGCAATTCGAACGATCCGATTCGAGGCGGAGTTTGATCGTCTATCATCCCTATGACGGTGAAATGGTCTGGGGTGCCACAGCGCGCATCACGGTGGATTTTCTGAACGCGCTGGGATATTCCTGAGAGGGTTACGGTCCTTTGTATCTCCATAATTCCCGGCCGGCGCCGTCGCCTCCATTTGCCGAGAAATACAATTGATTGTCGTACACAACAAGGAAGGAGGGGAATGAGTCGCCGTTTCGGTTGATGTCGGCGACGCGGCTGAAATTGGAGCCGTTGAATCGCCAGAGTTCGTATCCGGCTCCGTCCCCTCCGTTGGCGGTGAAAAACAACACACCGTTGAAGACGGTCAAATAAGCGGGATTCGAATCGCCCGCGCCGGGGTTGATGTCTGCCACGCGGCTGACAGCGGAGCCGTCGTATTTCCAGAGTTCCGATCCCGTGCCGTCATTGGCGTTGGCGCTGAAATACAAGGCGTTGTTGAACAAAGTCAAATAGGACGGATTGGCATTTCCGACGCCGGCATAGATGTCGGTCACCCGGCTGGCGGTCGAGCCGTCGTATTTCCAGATTTCGGTGCCGGCGCCGTCGTTGCTGACTGCGCTGAAATACAGAGCATTATTGAACACAACCAGATGAGAGGGGTTCGAGTTGCCTGCCCCGCTGTAGATGTCGGTGACGCGCCCGACCGTCACACCGTCCGTCTGCCATAATTCGACACCGGTTCCGTCGCTGCCGTTGGCGCTGAAATACAGGCGTCCGTTGTATTCGGTCAGGAAAGACGGATTGGAGTCGCCAGGTCCGCTATGGATGTCGCTCAGTCGGCCCGCATCGTTACCGTTAAATCGCCACAATTCAATTCCCGCACCGTCATTGCCGTTGGCACTGAAATACAACTCGTTTTTATACACAGCCAGAAATGCCGGGCTGGAACCCTGCGCGCCGGAAAAGATGTCCTTTACGCGCTCCAGCATATTGGATACGCTGTCGAATCGCCAGAGTTCCGTTCCGGCGTTGTCCAAACCGGCGGCGCTGAAATACAACTTGCCATTGAACACCGCTAAATAAGCGGGGTTGGAGTCTGCAGTTCCGGGGTTGATATCAACCACCCTCTCTGCCGCGGGAGGTATCGGCGTGGAAAGAACGACTTCCAAGGTATATGGTTTATCCGAGGCGGAAACGTTCAAAATATCGATGTAATAATCTCCGCTGACGGGGATCGCCCCGGTAAAGTTGAGCGTTGCGCTCTGCGGTTTCAATGCCGCGCCATGGACAGGAAGCACTGCCAGTTCCAGACCGCCTGCCGGGGCGGTCAGCGTGACAGACAGGTTTTGCCCCTGCACAGCGGTCAAGATATGACGTTCCCTGAATTTGGCTGCAGACAAGATGCCCGACAATGTCACCTTGTCTGACCCGCCGGGAAAATTAAGACGGATCGGTTCGGTCACTACAATGGGTTGATTCCCCTTTGCAGAGTTGCGCGGCACCCGAATCGTTGCTCCGTTCGTCAGCAAAACGTTTTGATTGGCTTCCAGCAAAACGTCGAGATCGGCATTGTAGTCCCTGGCAATGGACTCCCAGGTATCAGTGGCTTTGGCGGTGTAAAAAACCACGCACGGCGGACCAAAGATTGTGCCGTTGCTCCCAATATTCGGAATGGTCAGCACGTCAACGGGCCAAATCTTTGCCGGGTCCCTCACCTGAGGATTGGCGTTTTTCACCGCATCGAAATCGGCGCCGTAACAACGCACGATCTGGAGCAGCCATTCCCCTTCCTGAACGTTGTGCTTGATCGTATCGCCGCGGGTATAGCCTGCAGGCGGATTGGCAACCACAGCCGTATTGGCAATCTTGATTTCAAGTGGTTGAATGCTGGTTGCGCCGCCGCCGGTGGCCATCACACTGAAGACCAATTGATTACTCGTCCTGTCGTTTTCGGATGTGGTATAGGAGGCGCTGCAGGAAATGGACGCGCCCGGTTCGAGGGTAATATTTTGCGCCCCGCAATTGACGCTCCCCAGGCGGCTGTCATTAAGAACAAATTGCGCGGGACCCAGCGCGGCTGTTCCTGTATTCTTGACGACAAACGCAAACGTAATAACCTGTTCCGCCCGGTTGTAGGCGGCGGGTGTAGTGTTGCCTGTAACCTCCAGCACTTTGATCAACGTTACCTGAACTACAGTCGAAATCGTATTCGATGCCACTCCCCCGGCGCTGGCGGTGGCATGGCTTGTAATCGAACCGGCGTTCAAGTCTGCCTGGGTCAGTTCATAGGAAGACGAGCAAATCAGACTTTCTCCCGGGTCGAGTTCGGCATCGTTATCACCCACCGTGCCGACATCGGGACAGGCAACCGTTTTCCTGTCGTCAGCCACAGCCACAGGTCCCGCAAGCGGCGTGGTCCCCTTATTGGTCACCACATATTGATAGGCAACGATATCCCCCACCGAATCAAAGACCCCGGTCTGGGACTGCACCGTCAGTTCCAGCGCGGCGGCTTCCCTGGAAAGAACACCCTGCGGACTCGGCGTAGCGCCTCCCCCAAAATTGCAGGCATTCAGTATGACGGCAAGGACAACCGCTATCGAACTGATGGGAAGAAATCTTTTCATAATTCACTTCCTTGTAAAGGGTAAATATCAGTACGCTCGTTTACACAGTTTTCGACCCGCTGAGTATCAGTATAGATAATATAGCCCGAAAATACAAGCCCTGAACAAGTCCATCGCCGGCATACTCCGCTGAAGGTCAGCGTCCACCCAAACGAAAAAGCCCCGTCTTGCAGACGGGGCTTTTTCTGGTTTGCGGTGATGATTACGGAAGCGAACTGTTAATGGTGCTGAAGGTGTTACCGATCTTGGGTCCGAGCAGGCGCATGACGGCAATCACGACGATGGCGACGAGGGCGAGGATGATCGCATACTCAACCAGACCTTGACCTTTTTCTTTGGGGGCGAATAACATGGCGGTAAATCCTTTCGTGAAAATGATTTTGTCTCCCGGGGACCATCCCCGGATTGCTTCCTATTGTATCCGGCTCTTGAAAATGCACAAGACCCAAAAGGGGGAATGCACTTGCAACCTTGTTAGGCTTAACAAACCGATAACCCCGGCGCTGGAACAAAGTGCGCGGAAAGCCCGTTGCAAGGAAATGGCTCTGATACCCAAAACGACGCGCGGAATGAACTTTCCGAACCGACCGCGCTTTGTTTCACGATTCAGCCCCCATATTGACACGTCTTCCCCCATCCGGTATAAGGTTTACATGAATCCGACCAACAAAATCTTCCTGGTATGGATCGTTCTGGCGCTTTCCGCCTGTCAGGCGATGCCCGCCTCCCTGCCGACCCCCACCCCCACCCTCACTGCAGGACCTCCGCCCACATCCACACCTTCCCCTTCGCCAACTCCGTTGCCAACGCCCGTTCCCGTGATTCGCGTCGAATCGGGGGACCGCGCCTTGTTCCTCGGCGATTACGAGCAGGCGCGCCAACACTACGCCGCCGCATTGAACGAATCCACAGATCGGGCAATACAAGCCGCCGCACTTTGGGGTTTGGGGCGGACGGACCTTGAAGACGAACGTTACCAATCCGCCATAGAAGCGCTCAACCAATTGGTCAACGAATATCCCGAATCGACCTATGCCGCGCGCGCCTATTTTCTCATGGGCAAGGCATATTTCGAACTGGAGCAATTCACCCCGGCGGCAGACGCTTACAACACCTATCTGACGCGCGTGCCGGGCGTATTGGACGCGTACGTTCAAGAATACCGCGCCGACGCGCTCTACAACGCCGGAGACTATACCAACGCCATCAATGCCTACACCGCCGCGCTCAACGCCTCGCGTCTCGACGATGGGCTGAATTTGCAAATCAAAATTGCCCAAGCCCGATTCGACTTCGGCGATTACGCCGGGGCGCTGACGATGTTCGATCAGATCTTCACTTCGGCAACAGACGATTACACCCGCGCCCAAATGGACTTCCTTGCAGGCAACACCCACATCCGGCTTGGACAAACGCCCCAGGCGCAGGCGAGATATCTGCACGCCGTCGAAAACTATCCGCTTTCCTATTTCTCCTATCTTGCCCTGATTGAACTCCTGAACGCTAATGTCCCGGTTGACGACCTCGACCGCGGTCTCGTGGATTATTTCGCCGGGCAATATGACATTGCACTCGTCGCGTTGGACAGATATATCGAAACCAATCAGACAAACCCCGCCAATGACGGGACAGCCCACTATTACCGCGCGTTGACCCTGCGCGAATTGAAGCGCACCGCTGAAGCCATCGCCGCACTCGACAACTTCATCGAGGCATATCCCGCCCATCCGCGCTGGGCAGACGCCTGGCAGGACAAAGCCTTCTTGGAATGGGCAGTTCAAAAAGAGTATGAAACGGCGGCGAAAACGCTCCTGGATTTCGTTGCCGCCGTACCTGCCTCTTCCCTGGCCCCCGACTTTCTGATGAACGCCGCGCGTATCACCGAGCGCGGCGGCAGGCTGGAGGAAGCCGCCCAAATTTGGGAGCGCGTGGCAAACGAATATCCTTCCAGCCCGCAAGTGCCCGATGCGCTTTTTCTCGCCGGTATTTCGCGGTATCGTCTGACGGATTACAACGGCGCGCTCGCCCTCTTTCAAAGGGACCTTTTGCTCTCCACCCAGTCAGACGACCTGGCTCGCGCGTATCTTTGGATCGGCAAAACGCAGGAACAGATGGGCGATCGGGCTTCGGCTGAGAAATCCTGGCAGCAGGCGCTGTTGAGCGATCCCGCCGGTTATTACAGCCTGCGAGCGGAGGATATTCTTTTGAATCGCCCGCCTTTTGAATCGCCTCCCTCGATCAACCTCGCCATTGACCTTTCCGCGGAACGAAAAGAGGCGGAAGTCTGGTTCCGTGTAACCTTCGGGCTCCCTCCAGATACAAACCTCACGGGTCCCGGCGCGCTTGCACAAGACGCCCGATTTATTCGGGGAACCGAGTTATGGGAATTGGGCATGTACAACGAAGCGCGGCGCGAATTCGAGGCGCTGAGGGAAGCGGTCAAATCGAATCCTTCCGAAAGTTTTCGCCTCGCCAACCATTTGATGGATATCGGGGCATACCGCACAGCCATCTTTGCCGCGCGCGAAGTACTCACTCTCGCCGGTTTGCAAAGCCAGCCCGCTTCTCTCACCGCGCCCGCTTATTTCAATCACATCCGCTACGGATTGTATTACCGGGAATTGATCCTCCCGGAGGAAGAAAGATACGGACTCGACCCCCTGTTCATGTTCAGTGTAATCCGACAGGAAAGCCTGTTCGAGGGATTTGTCCGGTCTGCCGCCGGCGCGCGCGGATTGATGCAAATCATCCCGTCAACTGGCGCGCAAATCGCGAACGAACTCAACTGGCCCCCTGCTTACACCGAAGATGATCTCTACCGCCCCAACGTCAGCATTCGTTTTGGGACGTATTATCTGGATAAAAACCGTGATCTGCTTGGCGGGAGCATGTACGCAAGCCTGGCGGCATACAATGCCGGTCCCGGCAACGCGCTGGTTTGGAAGGAACTGGCTGGAGACGACCCGGACCTTTTCCTCGAAACCATCCGCTTCCAAGAAACGCGTGACTACATCCGTTTCATTTATGAAATCTACAACACCTACAGAAAACTATACAGCCCGATGAATTGACCGACAGAGTTCGCCCATCCGGAATAAGCCTCAAGAAAGTAACATCAACAGCGGAGGTTTGGAATGGCGGCTTGGTAACTTATCTGCCTGCCCTGGATAACACATCGGGCAAGATGCGCGCCGCCTCCGCCACTTGTTCCGTCGAACAGGAAAAGGCAAAACGAATGTGACCCTGACCGGCCGGTCCAAAAGCGGAACCGGGAGAGGAGCCAATCCCGGCAGTGTCAATGAGGTAATTGGTCATGGACCAGTCGTCGTTCTTTCCATCGTAGCCGGGCCAGGCGGGCAGGATTCGCGCCCACAAGTAGAACGCGCCGCCGGGTTTGAAGGCTTTCAAATACGGCGTTTCCTTCAAGGCGTCGAACAGGATATCGCGTCGCTTTTGGTATTCCCGCGCCATGGACTTTGTCGCCTCCTGCGGACCGGTCAGCGCCGCCGCCGCGCCGTACTGAGTCACCGAGTTGACACCGTTGATGGTGCAACGCACGAGCTTTTTGATCCGTTCGAGCAACAACGGGTCATGGATCACAAGATAACCCAGGCGGAGTCCACTCATCGCATAGGTCTTCGACATGGAATACACGCTGATGGTCCGGCTTTGCGCGCCGGGCAGGGACCCGAGGCTGACATGCACCGCTCCGTCATACAGCACATGTTCATAGGCTTCATCGCTGACGAGAAACAGATTGTGGCGCTCGGCAATTTGCGCAATGACGCTCAACGTTTCGCGTGAAGCCACCGCGCCAATCGGATTTTGAGGCGTATTCACAAAGATCGCTTTGGTACGCGGCGTGATCGCCGCTTCGATTTCGTCAGGGTCATACTGATAGCCGCGCTCCTCGCGCAACACCACCGGCACAGGCTTGCCGCCGCCAAGCCGGATGTTCTCCGCGATCTCCGTCCACATGGGATCGGGCAGGATGACCTCGTCCCCCGGTTCCAGCATGGCGCGAAACAGGATGTACAACCCGTGCATGGCGCCGTTGGTAACCACCACATGGTCGTCGCTTGGAACGGACAGACGGTTCTCCGTTGTCACTTTTTGGAAGATCGCTTTGCGCAGGAGAGGAATTCCAGTGGATGCGGTGTAATGGGTCTGCCCATCCCGAAGCGCCTGTTCCATCGCTTCGCGCACATGAATCGGGATATCGAAGGACGGATCTCCCGATTCCAATCGGAGAACCCGGCGGCCGCGCGCCTGCTGATCGAGCAGACGGTCGCGCACCTGCACAATCGCCCCCAATGAAACCGAATCGACAATGTGACTCATGAACGTCTCTCCTGTAGGTAAATTGGCGGGATTATGACATAACCAGCCACTCTGCACAAGAGGCAAAAAAGCCCCGATCCGTTGCATCGGGGCTCATGGTCATTTACGAACGACAGGCGGGGTCATCCCAGGTGCGCCAGGATGCGCTGGTGAGCGGTTTCGACATCCATATTCACGACGGAAATCAATTTATCGCGCCCGGCGTTCCCGGCGACGATATCCAATTGCGATTTGGGCACGCCGAGGATTTCGGAGAGGTATGCAATCAGCGCGTCGTTCGCTTCGTTATCGGTCGGCGGCGCGGCAATGCGCACTTTGATGGTGCCATCATCGAGGATTTCGACGATTTCGTTCCGGCTTGCCCGTGGTGTCACGCGCACCGCGATGGCGGAACCTTTTTGTCCATCATGCAATTTGAATTTACGTTCAGTCATTGTTCACCTCAGGAGATTGCGAGTAAAAAGCCGGTCAACAGCCTGGAAACGACCTGAATCAATACAATTAAAACCAGCGGGCTGAAATCGAGCATGCCCACAGGCGGCACCACACGACGGATGGGATCGAGCAGGGGTCTCACAAGATTATCAACACCCTGGCGTACCGGATGATACGGGTCTATAAAAAAGGAGAGCAAAATGGAGACGATCACGATCCACACGTAGAGCTGGGCAACGATATTGATGATCTGTACAAGGAATATCACGACGCTTCCTTCTCCGATTTGTATTGACGCGCTCCCACAATCGCCGTGCCCACCCGGACAAGGGTGGCGCCCTCCTCCACTGCGACAGGATAATCCGCGCTGGTGCCCATCGAGAGTTCACGCCAATCCGCCTGAGGGAAGATGGATGCCAAATGGTCACGGAGCAGTCTCAGGCGTCGAAAGAAGCGGCGTGCGTCCTCCGGGTTGGTCTCCAGCGGAGGCATGGTCATCAAGCCTTGCACGCGCAGGTTGGGAAGCGCCAATATGGCTTGCACGTCGGGCAGAAAGGCGTTCCGGCGGGAGTCGTCCGACGCGTCCCAACCCGATTTGCTCGCTTCGCCACCGAGATTGAGCTCCAGCAGGACAGGCAAGACACGGTTCCGTTCCGCGGCGAAACGATCGAGACGTTGGGCAAGTTTGAGGCTATCGAGGGAGTGTAAAAGTTCGAAATGGTCGGTCACGAGACGCGCTTTGCGGCTTTGCACATGACCAATCATGTGCCATTCTACCCCACTTTGACGAGGCAAGGATTGAATTTTCGTGACACCTTCCTCGGGATAGTTCTCGCCGAAACAGCGAATGCCGGCTTCGATGGCGGCTTGTACGACCTCCAGCGGCTGGGATTTGGTGACGACCACCAGGCGGACGGACTCGGGCGGGCGTCCGACGCGACGCGCGGCAAGGGCAATTTGCTCGAGGGTGTATTGGTATCGCCTGCGGAGGGAGGCGACGAGGTCAGACGACATACGGGTATTATAGTCTCAACATAGAGAGAGCAGTGCGCCAAAGCGTCCCGTTTTTCCCTTTTCCGCCCGGTGGGAGAACCAGTCGTCTGTATGGCAGGCGGTGCAGATTCCGGAATGTTCGATTTGGGTCACTCCCGCTCTTTCGAGCAGATGGTGATTCGCTCTCCATAAATCGAAATGAACACTGTCGCCATGATGAGGAAGCATCGTGGCGGACGCCGCGCCGAAGGTTTGCTTCACCTGGGTTATGACATCCTCCCCCACTTCGTAATGGTCGGGACCGATGGACGGACCGATACAGGCGATGATATCGGAGGGGTCGCAATGGTATTGTTCGCGCATGGTCCGGACTGTGATCCCCGCCACGTCGAGGATTGTACCCATCCAACCGGCGTGCGCGATCGCAATGACCTCTTTTTTAGGGTCGTGGAACAGGAGCGGCACGCAATCGGCAAAGCGCATGAACAGGGTGACGCCGGGCAGATCGGTCAGGATGATGTCGGCTTTTCGATAAGGTTCGTCCGCGCGGCGGGGAGCGGAGGCGCACACCGCCTCGGCGCCGTGAACCTGCCAAACGTCGAACATGGAGTCGGGTCTGCAGTCCAGGGTTTCGAAGGAAAGGAGGCGGTTTGCGCGCACGCGTTCGGTTTCATCGCCCACCGTACCGCCGAGGTTGAGCGATTTCCACGGCGCGGGGCTTACGCCGCCGTGACGCGTAAAAACTGCATGACGAACGCGCAGGGAGTCGAACTGATAATAACGAAGTCCGTTGTGTTGGGTAAAAGGCATGGAGGGTTATTTTGGGAGGGAGGCGAATTTCTTGACGAAGAATTGACGCGTATCGGACATGGATTCTTCAATGGAAGGATAGGCAAACCAGGCGGTGGCAAACCCGAAGAGTCCGCCGGTGAGCACGCGCAAAAATGGCGTGCTTTCGCGATAGGGGAGAATGTGCGCCAGCCACGACCACTGCATCTGACTGAAGAGTTGGGAGAAGCCGTCCAAACCTACCGGTCCCATGCCGATCAAAATCCACAACGCCCAATGCAGGGATTTGAGCCGGCGGCCCGACAGGGCATAAAGGACGCCAAACAGAAAAATGGAGGCATAGATTGCCATATCCCGCTCGCAGAGCGCCATTTTGTATCCCATGGTTTCATTGCCGACAAAGTTTCGCGCTTCGAAGCGGGAATAACCGGCAGGATTCTCCAGATCGGGAAACCCTGTCGCCTCTTCGAAAGTCATGACACCCTGAATATCGGCTTCCTCCAACGGGTAATATGCCTGCTCGCCGAACAGAAAGAAGGATCGGAATCCGAATTGATGACAAAGCGGTTTGTAGAGGGTGTAGATGGCGTTTGCGGGAACGACAAAGCCGGCTTTCATCAATGCCGGCGCAAGGATCGGTAAACCGAAATATACCAGCATGACCAGATTGAGCAGGGCAAGGTAGTGACGCGAGACCCAATAGAGGACACGGTCCGAACGGGTTATTTGCCCGCCGCGTTCGACTCGCTGGAGATGGTCGTCACGCCCAAGTTTGTCGAGTTGCCCGCGGCGGTCACCTGCCGCGCCGAGGGTGATCGCCAGTTTTTGACTGTCAAACGGATATTTGAGAACGTATGGACCGATCTCCACCACCGGTATCTCAAGGAGATAGGTTTTGAGGAGGTCAGGGTCGGAATGAATATCAATCTCGACCAGGCGGTGTGGATATTTCCCCTGCAAAGACTCAAGGTCGGCTTTCGCCTGTTCGCACAGATGACAGTCCTGCTTGGTGTAAAGGGTAACGGTAAGCATGGGATCCAGGAAAGCGACAAGCACAGGCACAGGCGGCGATTGTCGCTTGTACCAGAGCGGTTATAGACCGAAATCTATCCAGAAAAATTGTCCCGCCGCGGCGATGCGCCCGAAGATGCCGGAGAAGAGCATGAACCCAACAACGACAAGGACAACACCCATGCCGATCTCCACATAGTGCATGACCTTGCCATATTTGCGCAGGGTGAGGGTGACCCAGCCTACGCCAAGAGCGGCGATCAAAAAGGGAATGGCGAGCCCAGCCGAGTAGGCGGAAAGAAGCGTAACACCGGTCGAAACGGAACCGCCGTTCAGGGCGAGGGTCAGGATCGCGCCCAGGACGGGTCCCACGCAGGGCGCCCATCCTGCCGAAAAGAAGACACCCATGAGCGCCGAGGAGAGGTATCCCAGTCTGCGGTCCGGCGCCTGTTGAACACGGGTATCGTACTCGAGGAATTTGATGCGGAAGACGCCAACCATATGAAGTCCGAAGACGATGACGACAATGCCGCCGACCTTGGCAAGGATGTCACGCAGGTCGAAGAGCAAGCGTCCGAGGGAGGCAGTGGCAACGCCCAATGTGACAAAGACCGCGCTGAATCCCAGAACGAACGCCAGCCCGTGTGTGAAGGTAATGAAACGGCTGTTTTCGGTGGCTTCACCGCCCGCCGCGCGCCCCCCCAGATAGCCGATATAGGCAGGCACAAGGGAAAACACGCACGGCGACAGAAAGGAAGCCAAGCCGGCGAGAAAAGAAAGACCGACTGTTACGTTTGCAATATCCATGAGACTCCTTTAATAGATCTCGTGCAAAAGTACGCGAGAGCGCGCCATACGCGGTGCGCAAGAGATGTTCTCGAACGCCGGCGGCCTATGCAAAAGATCAATTGATTCTCTGTGCCAACAGGGATGATAGAAAACATCCGCTGTGCGCATGAACCACATTGATTACAGATTGATCTCCTTGGTGACCACAATGGTTCCGTGATCGGGCAGCGACATGCGCATTTCGCTTTGTGCCAGGGAGACGTAGGGGGTGGTCCACCGGAAGATCCACTTGGCATCCTCCGGCGAGACGTTGATGCAGCCGTGAGAACGCTTTTCACCGAAGGCATTGTGCCAAAATGCGCCATGAATGGCGATACCGTCGCCGCTGATCATGGTAGACCAGGGCACAGCGGGGGTGGAATAGCCGGACTGAAAGGTTCCAGCCGTCATGTTAAGGGAAATGATCTTCCAATGGGTGAACAGGTTGCCGACCGGTGTGGCGAGTTTGTTGTTGATTTCGCCGGTAAGCGGATCGAGGATGGCTTTCAAACCGCTGGAAATACGGCAGTAGAAGACTTCGGTGCCACCTTCGAAGCAGGAGAGGGTTTGGTAGTCGAGGTCGGCTTCAATTCGTTTATCGTTGGGGTCCACATTGGGGCTGATGGGCGCGACGTCGGCTTCGGTCAGAACCTTGAAAGCGGCGCCGTCCGCCCAATAGAATTCGCCGTATGCGCCGCCGCCGTAGCCGTGACCGGCGTCTTCATTCCAACGATATTCGACGAATCCATTCGTGGTGCGGATGCGATCGATCCACACCACCTGACCGTAATAAAGGCGCGGCGGGAAGTTATACAGGATATGATCCTGCAGCCAGGGCGACCAGATGGCACCTTCATGGGCAAGGTCCACATACGGGACGGTCACTTCCGCCCAAAAGCCGGGTGGACCGGCAGGCATTTCGGTTATGGGGGTGTTGGGAAGGTTGCGCGTGGGCTGGATGACGGAACTGTACACATAGCCTTGAGGCGTTTCGACATAACGCTGATTGTTCAAACCACCCACAACATTGCCCACGACCTCGCGCCTCCATTCGAGCAGGGTGTCGGCGGGGAGTTTGGCAATGGAGGTATTGAGATTGGGATCGTTGGTGGGCTGACTGCGCAAATCAACGCCAGGATCGGTGATACGCCCGACGAGGCGGCTGTTGGGAAATTGAGGAAGGCGCTTGGGAGCGGAGAGGGTTTCGAAGTCGTATGCCTTGAGGCGGTTGAAGGACAAAGCGCTCAAACCGGCAAGCCCCATGCCGGCAAGTTTGAGAAAGTCGCGTCGGGACAATCCTTTATTCATTCGTATCCTGATGCTTAGAATGCGTAGAAGATGAAAACGTGAACACTGCAATATATGAGATGGGAGGATAATCGCAATTCCTACGACCGTCAATCGTCATTAAGAAAATCCTAATCTTCGAAATAGGCACGCAAGGCGCGCAGACAATTGACGCTGACCTTATGCCCCACTTCGTCTTCGCAATAGACGACTTTTGCCCCCGCCTGCTCGAGCACTTCGATGGAGGCGCGGGCGCGGTTTATGGAGATCATCTCGTCTTTCGTCCCGTGCGTGACAAAAACGGATTTTCCAGCGAGCGGTCGTTTCGAAGCGTATTCCTCCAAACCGCCAGGAATGAAGCCCGCCAGGATGCCGATTTTGCGGATTCGCTCAGGGTACAGGAATGCCAGCACATTGGACATGGCCGCCCCCTGACTGAAGCCCATCACGTCCACGGTTTTCGCTTCGATCCCCGCCGACGCCTGATACTCGTCCAGAAGGCGGATCAAGGCTTCGGCGGCAGGCTGGAGCTGGTCGAGGCGGGGCTTGCCGAGGTCGAAAGTTGGAACCGGGCGCCAGGAATAACCATCGCCTCCAGAGGGATAAGGCGCGCGCGGCGCGATCATCCAGTAGGAAGAAGGCAGGTTTTGGGTAAACACCCACATGGAGTTTTCGTCGCCGGTGTATCCATGCAAAAGGAGCAGAAGGCGGGCGGGCAGACGGGCAGGTTGTTTGACGCGGAGGATCCAGTCGTTGAATTGGATAAGGGAGGTGTTAGTCAGGTCTGGCACGTTTAAGTATCCACTCCATGAAAATGAAAACGGCAAATATAAGCAGGATGGGAAGGAGGGCGGCAAGCAGACAGAGCAAACCGGCAAGCGCCGCCCCTCCGCCGTAGATGATCCAGATGAGCCCCAAGCCGACGACAAAGAGAAGCAAAAAGATTCCCACTCCAAGGCGAACGTTGGTCTGTTGAGCGTATTTGCGAAGGTCGCGCATGAGATTCAGATGCTTCAGGCGTGAGGTTTCTGACAAGGGCATCCAGTCATAGACGCAGAGTACGGCGAAAACGCGCCTGCCAGGTGAAGTGTTTTTTTATTTCGGGCAGGGCAAGTTCGACAGTTTGGTCGCCGATGCGCGCAATCTGACGGACATCCACACGTTCAAGTATACCAATGTGGTGAACGTTCGGGCGGAGGACGATTTCGGGTTTATCCACCGCCAGCCGATATTCGGTGGCAGCGCGGTACACCATGTCAAACGAGCGGAGAAAAACGTTGAAGGCTTGTGCGTAGGTAAGGCGGCTGAGACGCTCGACAAGGGCATGAGGGACGTATTCAGGGATCGGAAGGGTCCAGGTTTGCGCGGGGACTCCCATGGGGGTGGTAAGAACCACCGCCAGGACGGGAAGATGTGGGGCAAGGGAACGGGCAGGGGCTACGGGAACGGGGTCGAGGGTGCCGCCATCCACAAGTTCCAGATCGCCCATGCGCCGGGCGGGGAAGATTCCGGGAATGGCAATGGTGGCAAGAATGGCGTCTGTGAGGGGTCCCTGAGTGAGGAGAACCTCGCATCCGCAGCGAAGATCGGCGGCGGTGAGAGCACAAGGAATTTTGAGATCGGCAAAGGTCAGCTCGCCAAGGACTCGTTTGAGCCATTGGGTCGCGCCTGCGAGTCCAAGGAGGGAGGGTTCTTCATCTGCGCCGTGTCCGTAGAGGCGTTTTTGGTCGAGGGAGGCAAAGAGGTCTTCGATTTGGTCGGGGGTATACCCAAGGGCGAAGAAAACCGCGACAATACCACCAAAGGAGGTGCCGGCGACCGCCTGAATGTCGTATCCTTCCTGCTGGAGGCGACGGATGACTCCGAGGTGTGCGTTGCCTTTGGAGCCGCCGCCGCCGAGGGCGAGGGAGAGATTCATATTGGATGCCAAGGCAAGTTTATCGCGTCGTCCGCGCATCGATCAGCGGCAAATCCCGATTTATAAAGCATGCGCTAACTGGAAAAGCCCGAAGCCAGGATGTAATTTTCGAGACCCTTGATTTCGCTCTCGCGGTCTTCCAGCACAGCGTCCATCACATCACGAATGGAAACCATGCCCACCAACTGGTCGTTCTCCACCACCGGCAGGTGGCGGATGTGATGCGCCTCCATCAGCGCCATGCACTGTTCCACCGAGGTGTCGGTGGTGACGGTGTACATGCCGCCGGTCATCACGTCGCGCAGGAGCGTCGAGTCGGCTTTGCGCCCCTGCAATTCGCCTTTTTGCACGTAGTCGCGTTCCGTGTAGATGCCGACGATTTTCCCTCCCTCCGTGACCAGCACTGCGCCGATGTGTTTATCCGCCATGATTTTCAAGGCAGTCAGCACCGTCTCACCGGAAGAGACGGAATAATTGCTGGCGTCGCCCTTTGTTTCGAGAATCGTTCGAACCGTGGACATGGAAACCTCCTTTTTGGGAAGATACTTTCATTATTCGGATTACACCACAGCCGGGTTAGTCTCTTTTCTCACCTTTCCAGAGGATATTCGTCATAGATTCCCTCGATGCGTCTCGAAACCCCACCCGCCGAGGGTTCGAATACACATTGAAACGATGACGTCTGGCGTATCCAATCAAAGTAATGCCATACCGCTCCGCCATTTCAATCGAAAGAGAACTGGGCGAGGTACGCGAGAGAAGAATCGGGGCGTTCATACGGGCGGCTTTTTGCAACATTTCCGAACTGATGCGTCCGGTTGTGATCAGAATACGGGTCTTGGGAAAGATGCCCCTCCGCAGGCACAGCCCGGCAATTTTATCCAGCGTGTTGTGCCGCCCGATGTCCTCCGCGGCAAGGAGGATTTTTTTTCCGTCACTCAATGCGGAGGTGTGGACTCCGCCCGTCTCACGATAGAGGGACTGCGCCTCGAAGAGTTGTTCGACTAACTCCCCCACCGCCTCCGCCTCGACCTCGAACCTGTTCCCGCCAAAATGGACATTCGGCTTGGCTAACAGGTCAACCGCTGTGACGCCGCCCGTACAGCCGGAGGTCCGCCGCCAGGATTGCGGTTGTTCGGCGCTGTGGTTCAGCCACACGTCCACGTTATCGCCGTGTTCGCACAGGCGCACATCTGCCACCTCGTCCATCGTCTCGATGATGCCTTCGTTGTAGAGAAAACCCAGCGCCAGTTCCTCGAGGTGGACCGGCGTGCACATGAAGGTCAGCCAGACCTTGCCGTTGACAGTCAACGAAACGGGCATCTCGACGATGGTTTCTGCTTCATGACTTTCCCATTTTTTGAATTCGTAGCGTAGATAGTGTATCGCTTTTTGAGGGGTAATCATGGTTGCTCCAACCGTTAAAACGGATTCATCCTCTGTGGGGAATATTTTTTTTCTTTTCGGAATTTCGATGGACTTTGTAGAAAACATCCGCGTCAGTGAGAAATGTCCCGCGGCAGGATTCGGTGCAGAACAGGATCATCCGCCCGCGATACAGAGCGCGGGGGAAATAGGCGGGGTCCGTGTCGCGAAAGAGGCGTCCGCACAGGGTGACGAAACGGCGATGATGCCACAGGTCATTTTGCTTCGGCAATGAACACCTCGAATGCGCCGAGCGGCAGCGCTTTGGGGCTGAGGTCAGTATGGGAGTGAACGGCGCTGGAAAAGAGCAGGCGCAGGGTTTTTCCTTTGAGTTCCGGCACACGGGAAAAGTTCAGGTCTAGTTTATTGGGCGAAAAGTTGAGGACGACCAGGACGGTTTGTGTGTGGGTATGACGGAGAAAGGCAAAGTAGTCTTTTGCTCTGGGATGAAGGGGCGTGTATTCGCCTTCGAGCAGGGTGGGGCTATTGCTGCGAAGACGCAGGAGATGTTTGTAGTAGTTGAGCAGGGAGTTCGGGTTGTGTAGTTGATCCCTGACGTTGATGCCATCCTTGTAATTCGGGTTGACGGGCAGCCAGGTTTGCACACCGGGCGGGGAGAAGCCGCCGTTGGGGTTGTTGGACCATTGCATGGGGGTACGGTTCTTGTCGCGGCTCATTTCGGCGGCACGCAGGGCGGCTTCGGCCGGGTCCACGTGCAGGTCGTTGACGAGGCTGTGGTAGTACCAGGTTGCCATAGTGTCGCGGAGTTTGGAGGGGTCGGTGATGAGGAGGTCGGTCATGCCGATTTCTTCGCCGTTGTAGAGGAAGGGTGTGCCTTTGAGGGTGAGGACGAGGGCGGCATGGAGGCGCGCCAGGTCGGCGTCGTGTTTACGGTCGCCGTAGCGGGTGTAGATGCGGGACGAGTCATGGTTGCCGAGGGTGTTGCACGCCCAGCCTTTGACGGGGAGCGCTTCCAGCCGAGTCAAACGTTCTTTTTGGTTGCGCCGGATATGGTCGGGGGTGATGCGCTCGGTGCGCATGAGGGGGAAGTTGAAGACGAGGTGCAGTTCGTCGTCTCCGTTGCCCATGTAGTCTATGTTGTCGTCTTCGCCGACGAGCATGCGGTCGCCGTCATACTCGTTCACGATGGCGCGGAGTTCTTTCATCAGGTCGTGGAGACCGGGGCCGCCCCACTGGTGTTTGAACATGTCGTACCAGTATTTTTCGATTTGTTTCTTTTCGGCAGGGGTGCGCGCCAGTTCGGAGGCGCGGCGCAGTTGGGCAAGGTTCATGGGAACGTTGTGGGGCGTGAGGGCAGGGTCTTCGTAGATGGTGCCGATGGCGTCGAGGCGGAAGCCATCCACGCCGAGGTCGAGCCAGAAGCGGACGGCGTCCCACATGGCTCCTTTGACTTCGGGATTGCGCCAGTTGAGGTCGGGCTGTTGTTTCATGAAGTAGTGGTAGTAGTATTGACCGCGCTCGGGGACGTAGGTCCAGGCGTCGCCGTCGAAGCAGGATTGCCAGTTGTTGGGTGGCGTATCCGCCCAGATGTACCAGTCGGCTTTGGGGTTGTCGCGGCTGGATTTGGATTCGAGGAACCAGGGATGTTCGTCGGAGGTGTGGTTGAGAACGAGGTCGAGGATGACGCGGATGTTTCGTTTATGCGCTTCGGCGAGGAAGGTTTTGAAGTCGTCCAGCGTGCCGTATTCAGGGGCGACGTTGCAGTAGTCAGAGATGTCGTAGCCGCAGTCCCAGTTGGGGGAGGGGAAGTGAGGCGAGAGCCAGAGGGCATTGATGCCGAGGTCGTTGAGGTAGTCGAGTTTTTGGATGATGCCTTTGAAGTCGCCGATGCCGTCCCCATTCCCGTCGGCGAAGGAGCGCGGGTAGATTTGATAGAAGACTGCAGTTTGCCACCATTTGAGGGAGGTCATGGTTTGAAAAGTCCTTGTGAGGGTTTGAGGGTTAGAAGGTTTGAGGGTTGGAAGGTTTAACCTGCCAACCTGCCAACAATTTTTACGCACGGGCGGGAGAAGACTTCTTCGGCGTGGGGGGCATCGGGGAGTTCGGAGGTAAGGTCTTGCCCGGGGAAGTGCAGGTTTTCGTGCAGGTCGTGCCGCCATTTTGGGCAGTCGGTCACGTCATAGACGATGCCGTTGTGGGCGATATACTTACGCGATCCGCGCTCGCCGTTGTTGCGGCGGAGTTCCAGTTGGGTGACGATGTGGCGGGGGACGGTCATGGCTGGAATTATACAGGGGATTATCATTACAACGCAAAGCCCGACGCTCCGCTTTGCTTGGGGAACGATGCGGCGGGCGGTGACAGCGAGGAGCGTCTCTTACGTTCGCCTGAACTTGCGCTGCAATAGTATGGAAATGAAAAAGGACACGCTTTGCTCGAAACGCGTCCTTTTTATGGTGATGGTTGCATTTATTTGATTTTGATGATTTGCCCAACGTAAATCAGATTGGGGTTTTTGATGTCAGGGTTAAGTTTGAGCAGGGCGTCTACGGTGGTGCCATATTGGGCGGCGATGATGCGGAGCGTGTCGCCTTTCTGGACGATGTGGCTGGTTGCTGCTGCCGGGACTTTGATCGCCTGCCCGACATAGATCAGGTTGGGGTTGGCAATGCCAGCGTTGAGCTGGAGCAGGACATCCACGGTTGTGCCGAACTTCTCGGCAATCTTGCGCAGAGTATCGTCTGTCTTTACATGATAAATCTCGCTGGGACCGGCGGGCGGGGTGGCAGGCGGAGGCGTGGTCGGAGCGACGTAAACCTTGATCCATTGCCCTTCGTAGATCACATTGGGATTCGTGATCTCAGGATTCCCGCTCAACAAGACATCTATGGTTGTATAAAAGCGGGTTGCCAAGCCTTTGAGGGTATCGCCCCGGGCAACAATGTAGATAAAATAACCGCCGTCAGTACCGAGGATGGCACCGGGCAATTGCAGGACCTGTCCGGGGTAGATCAGGTTGCCGGAGCCAATTTCGGGGTTTGCCCGCCGCAGGGCGGAGACGGTAGTGCCACAGCGGTCTGCAATTTTGCGCAGCGTGTCACCCTGGACGACGGTCACGCTGGTGCCGCAGCTGCTCGCCGCAAGTGCAGATGAAGTAACGAAGAGGGCTGAGGTCAAGATGGCGGTAAGCAAGGCAAACATTAAAATTCTTTTTGGGTTCATTTTGTATCTCCATTTCTTTTCAACATAAATAAGATGTTTTTTCATCATAAAAGTTCCCAAATTTGACGCTCCGGGTTCCATGCGGTGAAAAAAAAAAAAACGGGAGCCAGCCTCAGCCAGCTCCCGTTTGAACATTCCGCTATCGTTTCTTATTTCTGCTCTTGGTGGAACCGCGCACACCGCGCGGAATGACGGGCGAATCGGTGTTGACCGCCACGTATGCCGTCCGCAGGGCAACGGGCTGGCGTCCCTCTTTGCCGCGCAAGCGCAGGTTGAGCATCTCGACAAAGATCGAGAAGCCCATGGCAAAGTAGATATATCCCTTCGGGATATGCTGGTGCAAACCTTCGACGATGAGCGTGAAACCGATCAACAGGAGGAAGGAAAGCGCCAGCATTTTGATGGTGGGGTGGTTCTCCACGAACCTGCCGACAGGACCCGAAGCAAAGATCATCACACCCGCGGCGAGGATGACGGCAATGATCATGATCATCAGTTCGTTCGCCATGCCCACCGCCGTGATGACGGAATCCAGCGAGAAGACGATGTCGAGCAGCATGATCTGGACGATGACGCTCCAAAAAGAGGCGTGGATTTTCGCAGAAGCGCGCCCTTCCACGCCTTCCAGCTTGTCGTGAATTTCGTGGACGCTCTTCCAAAGCAGGAAGAGTCCGCCTGCAATCAGGATCAGATCGTGACCGGAAACGCCCAATTCTTCTCCCAGCCAGGGAATGAAGAAAAGCGGCTCCTCGAGACTGATGATCCATGAAAGGGAGAGCAGCAGAAGGACACGCGTGAAAACTGCCATCGAGATGCCCGTCATGCGGGCGCGGTCGCGCTGCTCGGCGGGCAGTTTACCCGCCAGGATCGAAATGAAGATGATATTGTCCACGCCCAGCACGAGTTCCAATACCACCAGCGTAATCAGCGCGATCCACGCCTCGGGCTGTGAAATCCAGTCGAAATGCAGCCATTCCATAAAATATTCTCCTTTGAAATCGAATTCAGAAAATCACGGCTTCAAAAAATCGGGTAACCTGCGAGGGACTCGGCAAATTTACGCTTTTATCTCCGATCTCAAGCGGGAACGGAGACCAAGACCATGAAACCATGCGGAAATCCGGTCAATGAAAGTGGATTATACTTGCAACCGTCTCGAACCATCCAGCGCGTCTATCTGACGCGTTTGAACATCCCCTATAACATCCAGACGCAAGGAGCGCAAAATGGACACCATCATTGAAGGAATCTCAGCACTCGAAATCCTCGATTCGCGCGGCAACCCGACGGTCGAGGTGGAAGTCACACTGGCAGACGGTTCGTGGGGGCGCGCGGCGGTCCCCTCGGGCGCATCCACGGGCGTGCACGAAGCGCTCGAACTGCGCGACGGCGACAAGAAGCGTTTTCTCGGCAAGGGCGTTGCGCAGGCGGTGGCAAACGTCAACGGTGTGATCGCGGACGCACTCTTCGGCTGGGACGCGGCGGAACAGAAAGCCATTGACGCCGCCCTGCTCGAACTGGACGGCACACCGAACAAATCCAAACTTGGCGCGAACGCGATCCTGGGTGTGAGTATGGCGGCGGCAAAAGCCGCGGCGAACTCTCTTGGTTTGCCGCTCTATCGCTATCTCGGCGGCGTGTATGCGCACGTGTTGCCCGTGCCGATGATGAACATTCTGAACGGCGGCGCGCATACGGCGTGGCAATCCACCGACATGCAGGAGTTCATGGTCATGCCGTTCGGAGCGCCGACCTTTGCGGAGGGTCTGCGCTGGGGCGCAGAAATCTATCATGCGTTGAAATCTGTCTTGAAGGAAAAGGGTTACGCCACGCTCGTCGGCGACGAGGGCGGCTATGCTCCCGCCTTGAAAGCCAACAGCGAAGCCATCGAGGTCATTCTCGCCGCCATCGAAAAGGCTGGATTCAAAGCGGGCCGCGGGCAGGATGTTGCCATCGCGCTCGACCCTGCCGCTTCGGAACTCTACGAAGAAGACACCAAACTCTACAACCTGCGCAAGGAAGGCAAGAAACTGACCGGCGAGCAGATGGTGGAATTCTGGAAGAAGTGGATCACCGATTATCCCATCGTCTCTCTTGAGGACGGTCTCGCGCAGGACGACTGGGACTCGTGGAAATTGCTGAATCGGGAACTGGGTGATCGGCTTCAGATTGTGGGCGATGACCTGCTGGTGACCAACCCCGAGCGCGTCCGCCGCGGCATCGCGGACAAGACTTGCAACGCCCTGCTGGTCAAACTCAACCAAATCGGCTCGGTAACCGAGACCATCGAAGCCGTGGAACTCTGTCACCGCGCCGGCTGGCGGACAGTTGTCTCACACCGCTCCGGCGAGACCGAAGACGCGACCATCGCCGACCTGGCTGTGGCGCTCAACACCGGTCAGATCAAGACCGGCGCGCCCGCCCGCTCCGACCGCGTGGCGAAGTACAACCAACTGCTGCGCATCGAAGCGGAACTGGGGGATACGGCAAAGTATGCGGGGTGGAGCGCGTTGAAATAAACGAAAAGCGGGACGCACCTCTATTTTAGGTGCGTCCCGCTCTGTAATTAACTCACCTTTGAAAAGTGGCTTGAATCCATCGGGCAGCCAAAAATATCGCGGCAAGGACTGTCAAGCCGTGTACACGCCCGACCCAAAGCCGAACGGCTATTCCCAAGAGACGGCTCGCCGCGCGCATGTACGTGGAAGGCAATAGTGATGGTGCGATTACCAGGATTTTGCGACTACGACCGCTCATTTAACGAACCCACCTGGCATGAGCCGCCTTGCGCTGTATACACCTTACCACACGCGCTCCATTGACAAACCATCCTCCACAGCCTAAAATTGCGCTCATGCAGAACAGACCCGCTTCCTCCACGGCGAGTGCAACCTTGCGAATGTCCATGTGGATGGAGAAATGGATGCGCGTCTGGATGGCACGTTAGTGCGCCCTGTCTGCCGAAAGAACGGGCTGTCCACACGGCGGACAGCCTTTTTGTTTGTGCGCCTGCAGGCAACCGCGGAGCATGGCTGGCGTTTCGAGAGTGTCTGAAAATCCGATCGTTGGCGTGTAGAGCATTGGAAAGCGTGTGTGGACGACTTTTCAGACACTTTCTTAGAGACCGTTTCAAAAATCTGTTGAACTCGCGTAGAAGACGTTCTCTAACGTCGAAACAGGTGTTGCGCCCGCCCTCCCGCTTCGCTTCGGGGACGATGCGGCGGTCGGCGCCAGGGGAGAGCGCATGCTACACATCATCTGCGGATGGAAAGGCACTCTTAAGGCACTCTCTTATCGTCCGGCTTTCATCGCCTGCCAAGTCCTAACCCAACAAGGAAGAATCATATGAGCGAAAACATCCTCATCGCCATTGCCTGGCCCTACGCCAACGCCGAGATTCATGTCGGCAACATCACCGGTTCGCACCTGCCCGGCGACATTGCGGCGCGTTACCATCGCTTGAGAGGCAACAAGGTACTCATGGTCAGCGGCACAGACTCGCACGGAACGCCCGTCGTCATTGCCGCGGACAAGGAGGGCAAACCGGTCGAGGAGGTCTACAAGCGATACCACGATGGATTCCTCGAATTATTCAAGGGCTTCGGCATCACCTACGACTTGTTCACCACCACCCACACCGAAAACCATTTCAAGGTCTCGCAAGCCATTTTCCTCGCCCTGCTGAGAAACGGGTACATGTTCAAGCAGTTCAGCAAGCAATGGTACTCCCCCGCCGCGAAACGCTTCCTGCCCGACCGCTATGTCGAAGGCACGTGTTACATCTGCGGCTTCGAGGGCGCCCGCTCCGATCAATGCGACAACTGCGGCAACGTGCTCGAACCGGAGAAATTGCTCAACCCGCGCGCAAAGACCGGCGACGGCGAACTCGAACTGCGCGAGACCGAGCATTTTTACCTCGACCTCTCGAAACTGGAACCGGCGGTCAGGAAATTCCTGCAGGAGCGCGCCGGTCATATGCGTGACACCGTGCTGGGCGAGTCGCTGGCAAAAATCGAATCCGAAGGGCTCAAACCGCGCTCCATCACGCGCGACCTCGACTGGGGCATCCCCGTGCCGGTGGACGAACCGGGTTGGGAGACGAAAAAACTCTACGTCTGGTTCGAAGCGGTCATCGGCTACCTCTCCGCCGCCATCGAGTGGGCGCAGATATCGGGTCAGAAAGACGCGTGGCGCGAATGGTGGGCAAACCCCGGGGCGCGTCAGTTCTACTTCATCGGCAAGGACAACATCTTCTTCCACTGCTCCCAATGGCCCGCACAACTCATGGGCGCAGGCAGCGCCTTCATGCAGATCTTCGCAGGCGAGGAAGTTCCGCTCACGCTTCCTTACGACGTACCCGCCAATCAGTTCATGAACCTCGAGGGCCGGAAGATCAGCGGCTCGCGCAATTGGGCGGTCTGGGGACGCGATGCCCTGACCCGTTACGACCCCGACGCCCTGCGCTACTACCTGACGGTCAACATGCCCGAAGCCAAAGACAGCGACTGGGATTGGGCGGAATTCGTGGCACGCAACAACAACGAACTGGTGGCGACTTGGGGCAACCTGGCAAACCGCGTGCTGGCGTTCTGCTACAAACACTGGGAGGGACATGTCCCGCCTGCGGACGAAACAGCGCTTCGCCCCGCGGACCTGGACCTGCTTGCCGCCATCGAAAACGGATTCGCCGCTGTGGGCGCGGAATACGAAGCCGTGCGCTTGCGCTCCGCCGTGGCGGAGACCATGAAATTGGCCACCGCTGTCAACCAATACCTCGACGTCAACGCGCCGTGGACTGCCGTCAAAACAGACAAAGACTCCGCCGCGCTGACGATCTTCACCGCGCTCAAAGCCATCGACTCGCTCAAGGTGCTGTTTTCCCCCGTTCTGCCTTTTACAGCCGAAAAATTACATGCCTTTCTCGGCTACGAAACGCCCCTGTTTGGCGAACAATACATCGAACCGATTCGGGACTCTCTCGGAGTCCACAACGGGCTGAGATACCGCCCCGCCGAGGGAGCAAAGTGGAAACCCAGCGAATTGAAACCCGGGCAAACATTGAAACAACCAACCCCGCTTTTCAAGAAACTGGAGGAAAGCGTCATCGAAGAGGAACGGGCAAGGCTGGGAAAGTAATTCCGCTTGACACATCCCTACCCCGCCTGTACAATCCCCCTGCTATACGGGCGGAAGCCCTAAAATCATCCCTCGGGAGGAATTACCCCACATGTACGCTATGCAAGGACTTACCCAACTGGAGGCGGTCGCAATTTGGGCGGTATTTGGCGTTGCCATACTCGGTCTGCTCTATGCGATTTTCCTCCGTTCCCAGATTCTGCACGAAGACAAAGGCACCGAAAAAATGCAGGAGGTCTGGGGAGCAATCAAAGACGGCGCGGACGCCTATTTGCAAAAGCAATTGCGTTCCATTTTGCCCTTGATTGCCATTCTCACCGTTGCTCTCTTCCTTTCCGTTTACATCGTCCCGCCGACGCCCGAAGCGTTGGAACGCTTCGAAGGCATGCCTGAGAATACGGTACGGTTGATCATTGGCGTTGCCCGGGCGCTGGCGTTTGTGATGGGCGCCGGTTTTTCGCTGGCGGTCGGTCAGATCGGCATGCGCATGGCAGTGGAAGGCAATGTGCGCGTGGCTTCGGCTTCGCGCAAGTCCTTTGGCGATGCACTGCGCATTGCTTACCGCGCCGGGACGATCACAGGCATGTTGACCGACGGTTTGGGCTTGCTCGGCGGAACGCTCATTTTCATCGTCCTGGGAATTGCCGCGCCCGATGCTTTGCTTGGTTTCGGTTTTGGCGGCACTCTGCTGGCGCTGTTCATGCGCGTGGGCGGCGGTATTTTCACGAAGGCGGCAGATGTCGGCGCAGACCTGGTCGGTAAGGTCGAAGCAGGCATCCCTGAGGATGATCCGCGAAATCCCGCTGTGGTGGCAGACCTCGTCGGCGATAACGTCGGCGATTGCGCCGGCATGGCGGCAGACATCTTCGAATCCTATGAAGTGACCATTGTTTCGGGCTTGATCCTGGGGCTGGCACTCTGGCACATCACGGGACGCCTCGAATGGATCATCTTCCCGCTCATGGTGCGCGGTATCGGCGTTTTGTCGTCCATTTTCGGAACGTACGCCGTGAAGGGTGGACCGGGCAAGAGCGGCGACGCGATGGCGGCCATCTTCCGCGGCTTTCTCACTTCTGCGGCAATTTCTGCGGCTTTGTTCTTCGGCGCGGGCTACCTGTACATGAAAGATACGATGGCAGATTACGGCGGCTGGTGGCGCACCCCGATGGCGGTTGCAGTGGGCGTTTTGCTGGCGATTTTGATTGACCGCCTGACCGAATACTTCACCGGCACGCATGCCGCGCCGGTCAAAGACATCAAAAAGGCGGCGGATACCGGACCTGCCACTCTGATTCTGCAGGGTGTCTCGGTCGGGTTTGAATCGTCGGTCTGGTCTGTGGTGGTGCTGGCGCTGACAATTGTCGCTTCCATTTTCATCTTCGGCACCATTCCCGGCATCGAGGGCGCGGATCGCGCCACGTTCATCCTCTACGGCGTGGCAATGACCGGCATTGGCATGCTCACGCTGACCGGCAACAATGTGGCAATGGACTCCTTCGGTCCCATTGCAGATAACGCCAACGGCATTGGTGAGATGTCCTGGTCTGGCAAAACCGACAAGGCGACGAAAGATGCGCAGCAAATCATGGCGGACCTCGATGCGGTGGGCAACACGACCAAAGCCATCACCAAAGGCGTTGCGATCGGCTCGGCGGTGATTGCGGCAGTCTCGCTCTTTGGGTCGTTCCTGGTGGATGTTTCCCGCGCGCAGACGACGCTGGGCATCCCGCTGGCGCAACAGATTCAATCCATCGGCATCCGCGTGGATATTCCGCAGGTGTTCGTGGGGATGCTGCTGGGCGGCGCCTTGCCCTGGCTGTTCTCTTCTTTTGCTATTCAGGCGGTCAGCCGCGCGGCTTCTTTGATTGTGATGGAAGTCCGCCGTCAGTTCAAACTGGGCGTGCTGGAAGGAAAGGTCAAGCCCGATTACGCTCAGGCGGTTTCGATTTCCACAGCCGCGGCGCAGAAGGAACTGGTCTCGCTGGCACTGCTCGGCATCATTACGCCGATCTTCGTCGGTTTGACGCTAAAGGTGGAGGCGCTCGGCGGCTTCCTGGCGGGCATCATCGTTTCGGGGCAACTGCTGGCGGTGTTTCTCAACAACTCCGGCGGCGCCTGGGATAACGCCAAGAAACTGATCGAAGATGAACCCAAAGACCCGGCGAAGAATCTGGGCAAGGGCTCCGAGCGTCACAAGGCTGGCGTGGTTGGCGATACGGTTGGCGATCCGTTCAAGGATACGGCGGGTCCCGCGCTCAACCCGATGATCAAGGTGGTGAACCTGGTGGCGGTTATCATTGCGCCGATTGTCGTGCAGTACGAAAATGTCAGCGGCGGCGCGCTCGCTGCCATCTGGGCAGTGGCGCTGGTTTTGCTGGTCGTGCTGGGCTGGGCGGTTTCCCAATCGAAGAAACCGGCTCCTTCCATGAGCGTTGCGGCTGAAGCCAAACCGGCGGTCAAACCTGCCGCAAAGACCAAGAAGAAGAAAGCGGTATCGTAGAGAAAAGAAGCGTAGAGCCTGTCGAGTGACAGGCTCTTTTTTTACGCCAACCACAGTCAGCACAAGGTCCGATGCCGGAGAGCGTTTCGTGCATGCGAATATAAAAGGTTATTCTTGGCTTGCGCCGCCCTGTTCAGCGGCTACAATTCTGGTAAAGTAAAGATAAAAGGAAATGTTTCCCGCATGAATGGGACGCAAACTTTCCAGAACGATATCGAGGCGTTGCTCGTCGAGGGCTTCACTGGCTTCCGATAATAACGCGTCCGCGTCGGCGCTGCTCGAGAGGATGACGATGCGGTCATCCGTTCGAATTTTATCTTTTGGGGAAAGCGATAACTTCGGGTGGGGTTTCTTACTCGAAACCGGTTCGTCCAGCGAACTCCCCCACGGATGCAAATAGACAGCCGCCAGGGAAAAGAAAGTGTTGTAATTTTCGTCTTCCCGGAACCAAAGACGGAACGCTCCATAGTCAGGATTCGGATCGTAAGAGTCGATTGCGTCGCTGGCGGCAATGATCGCTTTGAAGTTATCCCGTCCCTTGTTGTGATCCGCCATGTAGACATGGGAATTCTCAGCGATTGGAAAGTAGAAAAAGCCCAGAAAGAAAAGGCTGGCAAAAATGGCAACCTTCCTGCCCGTCATACGGATACTCCAACAGGCAAGAAACGCCAGTCCAAACGCCGCGGCGAGCCCTTGATTACCCTGCAGGCTTTCGATGGCGGGAAACACTCTCAGCGTCAGCACGGGAAAGAGCAAAACGGTTATCCCGCAAATTCCGGCAATGGCATACTGCTTTTGGTTCAGCTGATTGAGCGGCTCCGTCCACAACGCGCCCAACAGCAAAAAAAGCATGGGGATCATCAGCGAAACGTACGGAAACACAATCAATAATGGGTTGCTGAAGTAATGCCAAAAGACAAGCCATGCATAGGCTAAAACAAACATCCAATAAGCGGCGAGCAGTTTTTTACTCACTTGCCTTTGACGGGACATTGCCACCCCCATCGTTGCAGATGCGCTCAGGAAAACGATCAGGGGCAGCATGTGCCACCATGGAAATATGCCGCCGTAATTCGTCAGCACTTCGATGTTATTGGCTGAATTATCCACAAGATAGAACGAGATACGAAGGGTGTTTTCCAAAAAGAAGAATTTACCCGTCACCCAATGATAGAACAAGGCACATGCCCCAGCCAGCAGGACATTTCCCACGAAAAAATACCCTGCCGCAAGTATCAATTGTCTGGCATTGAATTTTCTTTTGTCGCTGTTCAGCAACAGGACATACACCGTCCAACCGGGGATGAAACCCAGCCAGAACAAATTCGTCACAAGAAGCGAAAAATGAACCGCTCCCGCCAGTAGAAAGAGCGCCTTCCAATATTGGGCTTCGAACACAAGGGTGAGAAGAAAAATCAGCAGGCAAAGATAGGCAATTCCGACCCCGTCCGGATAGTCCCATCCGACCGCCCGCAAAAACCAGGGGTAGCCGCCAAGGAGTAACGCAGAGATAAAGGCCGCCCTTCGATGAAAAAGGCGATCGAGCGTTCCGTAAAGCGAGAGTACCGAAGCATAATACACCAACAGGTGCAGAACATGGTTTGCCGCCAATGGAGGAAAAATTCTGTAAATCCAATATCCCGTCATCACCCACGTCAAACGTTCCACAAAGTAATGAATGGAGGATGGGAATGTAGTCGCCCGTTCAAAGAAGTACCGGAAATAGGAAAAATAAAACCAGGGATCCGGCATGTTGTTGGTGGGAGGCGTAAAAATCCAGTTGCTGTTGATGACAGTGAAAATCAACGGGAACAGGATTAAGGTCAAACGATCCAGGTTTCTCCACACAAGCCCCCTTATCGCAGCACCAACAACATTGACCTCTTGCATACGCTTTGGTTTGCCAGCCTTCATCAAGGTTATTTCAAAAATTTCTTCTGCCACTCGAACAATTTATTCAACGCCTCAATGGGTGACAGGCTGTTCACGTCAATCTGTTTCAACTCCTCCAACAGGGGGCTGGTCTCCGGGAACAGCGCGGCTTGCTGCGCCGCATGCGGGTTGATTCGCATCGCCCGCCCGGACGACTTCTCCAACTCTACCATGATCTCGTTTGCCCGCTGAATGACCGGCGCAGGCAGCCCCGCCAATTGCGCCACGTGAATACCATATGATTTATCCGCGCCGCCGGGAACAATCTTGTGCAGGAACACCACTTTGCCGTCTGCCTCACTGACCGCCACGTTGTAATTCCGCACACCGGGCAGCAACTCTGCCAACTGCGTCAATTCGTGATAATGCGTGGCAAACAGGGTCTTCGCCCGCAAATGCGGATGATTATGAATAAACTCGATCATCCCCCAGGCAATCGAGAGCCCGTCGTAGGTCGAGGTGCCGCGCCCAATTTCATCCAAAATCAGAAGCGAGCGCGGCGTGGCGTGATGAAGAATATTGGCGGCTTCGATCATCTCCACCATGAACGTGGACTGCCCGGCGTGAATCTCATCCTGCGCGCCAATGCGAGTGAAGATGCGATCCACCAGCCCGATGCGCGCCGAAGCCGCCGGCACGAACGAACCGATCTGCGCCATCAACACAATCAGCGCTGTTTGCCGCAAGTACGTGGATTTGCCCGACATGTTCGGTCCCGTAATGACGCGCACGATTTCGCCCTTTTCGAAGATGACATCGTTGGGGATGTAGCGTTCGCCTGTCAGTGACTGCTCGACAACGGGATGCCTGCCCTCATGGATTTCCAATTCGCTTCCTTCATGGACCTCCGGCTTGCAATACCCTCCCAAAGCCGCCGCCTCCGCCAAAGCGGAAAGCACGTCCGCCTCCGCCAGCGCCCGCGCCGTTTCCAGCATCTTGAACGCAGACTTGGACAATGCCGCGCAAACCTCCTTGAACAGCCGCAGTTCGATCTCACGGATGCGCTCCTCGGCGTTCAACACCAGCGTTTCGTATTCTTTCATCTCCGGTGTGATAAAACGCTCGGCGTTGACCAGCGTCTGCTTGCGAATGTAGTGAGAAGGCGCCCTCTCTGCTGCGCCGCGTGAGATTTCGAGGTAATAGCCGAAGACCTTGTTGTATCCAACCTTGAGCGTCTTGATGCCCGTCCGCTCGCGTTCGAACGCTTCCAGGTTGGCAATCCAGTCGCGGGCGTGTCTCGAGGCTTCTATCACCGAATCCAGTTCCTGCGAGTAACTCGGACGAATGATGCCGATGTTTTGCAGTGTGGCTGGCGGGTCGTCATTGATGGCAGATTGCAAAAGCGCGAGTTCTTCCGCGCACACCGACCACTGCGTATCGATGATTTGCTCGCTGATCCATCCCTCACCGATCGTTTCCTTGATTTCCGGCAACCGTCCCAGCGTATCACGCATCGCCACCAAATCTCTGGGCTGTGCCTGTCCTGCCGCCACACGGTTGACCAGTCTCTCAAGGTCAGCCAACGGTTTCAAGACAGCACGGATCTCGGCGCGCTTCATACCGTCATCGAAAAAATATTGAACGCCCTCCTGCCGCCGGCGGATTTTTTCCACGCTGAGCAGCGGCTGGCTGATCCATTGATGCAGCAGGCGTTTGCCCATCGGCGTGACGGTACGGTCAAGCACGCCGAGCAGGGAGCCTTTCCGTTCGCCGCGCAGCGTTTCCTCCAGTTCGAGGTTGCGGCGCGTGGACGCATCAAGGGTCATAAACTCATGGATGCTGTAAGAGCGCAGGCTGGTGAGCAGTTTCAGCGAGTCGGGCTGGGTCTCTTTGAGATATTGCAGGATGGCGCCCGCCGCCCGAATGGCGAGAGTGTGACCTTTGATGCCAAACCCTTCCAGCGTGGATGTGTTGAAGTGGGTAAGCAGAGTCTCTTCGCATTTGCCGGGCTCGAACTTCCAGGCAGCGTAGGGGGTGATATGACCCTGGATGCCGTCATTCAAAATTTGGTTTTCGGGAAGGATGATTTCTGCCGGGTGGAGCCGCGTCAGTTCGGCGCGCAATGCCTCGAGCGGCAGTTCGGTGACGGCAAACTCTCCGGTGGTGATGTCGGCATAGGAAACAGAGGCGGTTTTCTCGTCGAGGATGACCGAGGCGAGGTAGTTGTTCGAGTCGCCGGGCAGGAGGCCGGGTTCGGTCACCGTCCCCGGAGTCACCACCCGCACCACTTTGCGCGGGACGAGTCCCTTGATGGGAGTATCTCCCATTTGCTCGCAGATGGCGACATGGTAGCCTTTTTCGATAAGGCGCGCGAGGTAATTGTCCACAGCATGGTAGGGGATGCCCGCCAGGGGCACGCGCACGCCTTTGCCAACAGGGCGCGAGGTGAGGACGATGTCGAGTTCGCGGGCGGTAATTTCGGCGTCTTCGTCGAACGTCTCGTAGAAATCACCGAGGCGAAAGAAGAGAATGGTATTCGGATATTCGCGTTTGATTTCGAGATATTGCTGTCGGCTGGGGGTGATATCATCTTTGGGCATGGGGTGATTTTATGAGCAAGACCCAAATTGAGCAAGGTCGGGCAGGTACAGTCTGGCTGACAGCCCCCCTATCTGTTGCTGTATAATGGGCAAAACACTTTCATCACGGAGCAACAATGTACAAACTCGTCTTGGTCCGTCACGGACAAAGCATCTGGAACCTTGAAAACCGCTTCACCGGCTGGACGGATGTCGGTTTGACCGACCTGGGCAGAGCGGAAGCGCAGGAAGCGGGAAAGTTGTTGAAGCAGGAAGGGTATGTGTTCGATGCGGCGTTCACGTCCGTTTTGCGGCGCGCCATTCATACGCTGTGGATCATTCTACAGGAGATGAACCTCGAATGGATTCCCGTCACGAACGCCTGGCAGTTGAACGAGCGGCATTACGGCGCCCTGCAGGGGTTGAACAAAGCCGAAATGGCGAAGAAATTCGGCGAGGAGCAGGTGAAGATTTGGAGACGTAGTTACGATGTGCCGCCTCCCGCGCTGGAATGGAATGACGAACGTCATCCCCGCTTCGACCCGCGCTACGCTTCGCTCTCTCTCGAACAGCTGCCCGCCACCGAGTCGCTCAAGAGTACACTGGAGCGTGTTCTCCCCTACTGGCACTCGACGCTGGTTCCCGCCATCCAGTCTGGCAAGCGCATCATCATCGCGGCGCACGGAAACAGCATCCGCGCCCTGGTGAAGTACCTCGATAACATTTCGGACGCCGAAATCACGGAATTGAATATCCCCACAGGTCTGCCGCTGGTCTATGAGCTGAGCGCAGCGATGAAACCGCTCACAAGTTACTACCTCGGCGACCCCGAAGAAGCCGCCCGCAAAGCCGCCGCCGTGGCAAATCAGGGCAAGGCGCAATAAGCACAGCGGACAATTTGCGCCATCCACTTCATGTTAATCCGCTCAGGAAACAATCCCGCCGATCACGTTTGGGCGGCGTGGCGCGGTGTCAGATTCGCCGCAAGACCAGCATGGTCAGGTCGTCGGCAGGAGGCATGTCCTGCACAAAATCCAGCAGAGATTGTTCGACCACATGGATCAACTCATGGGCGGAGGAACAGCGATTTCCCTTCAGCGCCTCTTCCAGCCTGGTTTCGCCATAAAACTCGCCGTTCGCGTTGTACGCCTCGGTCAGTCCATCCGTATAAAATAGAACGCTGTCTTCCCTGTCGAGGGGGATAACCCGCTGTTCGTAGGTCATGTTTTCCGCCGCGCCCAGCGCAACGCCCGTCCGCGTGAGACTCGCGGTTTCGCCGCTGTTCCTGATCCATAGCGGCGGATTATGTCCCGCGTTGACATAGGTCAGTTCGCCAGTATTCATATCCAGCACGGCATACACCGCAGTGACGAACATTCCCTGCTTGGTATCGGGGATGAGCAGGTCGTTGACGCGCCGCAGGGCTTCGGCGGGGGAATCGGTTTCGAGCACGGCGGCGCGGACCAGGGTACGCGTGAGTGCCATGAAGAGCGCGGCGGGAACCCCTTTATCGGAGACATCCGCGATGAACAAACCCAGCCGATTGCCCGGCAAATCGAATACGTCATAGAAATCGCCCCCCACCTGGCGGGCTGTCTTCCAGCGGGCGGCAAGTTCCCATTCCTTAAATTGGGGAAGCGATTCGGGCAGGAAGGTTTGCTGGATTTGGCGCGCCAGTTGAACTTCCGTTTCGAGGCGTTCGCGTACGACCATCTCCTTTTGAAGCATGTCGTTCTGAATGGCAAGCGCGATCTGTTGTGCGATGCCGGTGATGATCTCGAGACGGCGGCTGCGGAAACGAAGACCGCCTGCCGCTTCTTCGATCAGCATAACGCCATACAGGATCCCTTTGACCGCGATGGGAACCGCAAAGAGAAAGGCTCCCGGATGGGCAAGGTCAACTTCCCGATCGGGGTCGAGGGAAATCCAGGCATGCAACCCCCTTTCTTCGTCCAACTGGCAGGCGCGCAGTCCAAGTTCGTTGCGGCAGGCATCCAGAAAGGCAAATTCACCCACTGCAAGCGGGCGATTCCAAAATGCTGCGGCGTCCTCGTCGCTCAAACCGTATTCTTGAATCGGTTCGTAGACCTCCTTCTCCGTATCCCATTGATACAGGACAACGCGCTCGACACCTACAAGGATCGGCATGATGCGGACGATGGTGCCAAGGATGTCATCGAGATCGTTCAGGCTGACAACCGCCTGCGCGACCTGCAACAACGCGGCGGAGGCATACGCTTGTTCCTGGGCGGTATCGTACAGACGGGCGTTTTCGATGGCAACGGCGGCATAACTCACAAAGGTGGTTGTCATGGACTGCGCTTCGTGCCCGTACCTTCCCGGGGTATGATGCGCCAGCGTAATCACGCCAAGCGGTTGATTACCGATTCGCAAAGGCACAGCCAGGGCGGAATAATCCGGTTCGAACCCGGCCGCCAGACCCGTCACCCAAAGCGGATCGGACGGTTTGCGTATGACGGGTTCGTCGGAATACAACACCGTCCACAAGGCTTCATAGGCGTCGGGGTTGTCGTACAAAGCCTGTTCGAGCCGGTCCTCGTCGCAGTTGCGGCACGCCGCGAGATACAACTCGTCGTTGTCGAAAAGCCAGATGGCGGAAATATCCACGGGAAGATTCCGGTCCAATTCGTCGAGGATGGCGTCAAGAACATCGTCCACGCCCACATTCGCCGAAACCAGACCCGCCACCTCCCTCAGGCTTTCGCCCACCTGCCGCCTCCACCGTTCCGAACGATACAGGTCCGCATTATGGATGGCAGTGGCAATGTTATCCGCCACGGCTTCGAAGATCATCCGGTCATCTTCCGTGAAGGCATTCACCTTGTCGGATTGAATATCGAGAATGCCGACGACTTTCTCGTCGAACAACAGAGGTACGCACAATTCGGAACGCGTGTTCGCGGGCGGCATGGGAGAGGGGCGATAGCGGCTGTCTGCCAGGACATCGCCAGCCAGAATCGTTTTCCCCTCGCGCGCCACCCAGGGGATGATGCCCTGGGCGTCATCGAGCGATAACGTGTAACCGGTTAAACCGTCGGTGCGCTCGCCGCTCCCGGCCACATACGCGATCAACCGGCGGTTCGGATGTACCGTGAACAAATTGACGTGCGGATACCCAAAACGGTCATGGATCAAAGCGGCGACGTTCTTCATCAGGGTGTGCAGGTCGAGGGACGAACTGACGCTCTTGCTGACCTCCGCAATCAAAGTCAATTGGTTGGCGCGTCGTCGCAGATCGCTGTACAGGCGGGCGCCTTCAACGGCGCGCGCGATGGTATCCGCCAGCGCCTCCAGGATCAGAAGGTCGTTCGGATGAAAGGCATTGACGCGATCGCTTTGCACATCCAGCACACCCAGCACGCGCCCTTCGATCTTCAAAGGGATGACGGCTTCGGAGCGCGTTTCGGGGAGCGCAACGATGAAACGATAGCGGGGGTCTTTTTGCACATCCGGGACGACGGCGCGTACGCCCTGCGCCGCAACCTGCCCGATCAACCCCTGTCCCATTTCCACCTCCAACGCGACTTTCCTCCTGCGCCTGTCCTTGCGGGGCGCCATTGCATTGGCGCGAAAACGCAGGGACGAGGAATTTTCCTGCACGGTGAAAATGGCAACATAGTAATAGTGAAAGGTGTTTTGGATGAGCTCTGTGACGCGTTCGGCAAGCTCGGTCACGCTCAGGGCATTGGCAATTTGAGCGCTCACTTCACGCACCAGATTCAACTGGTTGAGCCGGAAACGTTCCACCGCCACCCTGTGCGAAGCAACCAGCCCGACGGATACGACCCCGGCAACGCCCTCCAGCAGATTCAGTTCATCCCTCTTGAAGGCGGGTCCTGTTGGACGATTGACCTGAATCGCCCCCAGCATGATCCCCTGTTCGGCGAGAGGAGCAACAGCCCAGACTGAGCGCGACCCGTTCTTTTTTCCGCTCTTGCGGCTCCCGGAGCAAAGTTGCCCCAATCGCATGGCGCGTTTCATCCTTGCGGTGGGTGGTTGTTGAATGAAGTTCAGTTCGGCGTTCGAGTCGGGCAGGCGAAACAGGTCTTCCTGAAGCCAGACTGTAATCTCGCCTTTGATGAGGTTCGAGACCACCGTTTGGATCTGGTCGCGCTGTGCGGCAAGGGATGTGGCGCCGACGAGTTGCTCTCCAAGCACGGCAAGACTGCCCCAATCCGGCGGCTGTGGAAAGCGGGATACCGCAGGCATGACCTCACCCCCTCCGTTTGATCATCGTCAATATATTGCGATTCCTTTTGGGTTCGGCGCGGTAATGGACTTCATCCATCAATTTTCGCATGAGAAAAATGCCCAATCCGCCAATCTTCCTTTCGGCGAGGTCCGCTTTCAAATCAGGCACGGGCACTTCAGCCGGATCGAACGACTGCCCATGATCCACGAGAACGATGGTGATGACGCCGTTTTTCACGCCGCAGGAAATTTCCAATACGCCATCGTTAACGCCCTCGTACGCATGTTCGATGATATTCGATGCGGCTTCGTCCGACGCCAGTTGGATGTTATAAATTTCCCTTTCTGTAAACCCGCCCTTTCGGGCAATATCGCCGACAAATTCACGGATTTCATCCAAAAATTCAAACTTGGCGGCGAATTGAACGGTCTGCATCAAATAATAAAAGCGCCGCCAGAGAAGAGTTCGAATTGACGGCGGCGTCCTTTCTTACATGCTCTCCATGTATTCTTTCAGGTTTGGGCGGCGCGGATTAGAAATGCCCCACAGCCGATAGTGTATCGTCGAAGGTTTTGAATAATTCGGTAAACCCCGCCAACTCGAGCGATTCACGAATACGCGCCGGAACCGAAGCCAGCACCACTTCTCCCCGGTTGTATTTTTTGCAGTTCCGCTGGGCGGCAAGCAATGCGCGAAAACCGGCGCTGGACATATACTCCAAGCCTTCCATGTTGACCACGAGTTTGTATTTTCCGCCTTCGTTGGCAGTTTCAAGAGCCTGCGCCAGTTGGGGAGCCGTGGCGCTGTCCACGCGTCCTTTGACCGTGATCAAATCGCAATGCTTGAATTCCTGAACTGAAATTTCCATGGGGCATCCTCCGAGTATGATTTGTCAACTCGAAAATTATAACATGAGAACATTGCCGCTTATGCGGCGGCAAACGAAATATCCTACAGAGAGCAGAAAGCATCGGCAATAGCCGTTCGGCATCGAAAGCCATTGCTTACGCGTGTTCGGACTCTCTCCTAAACAGAAAATTCGTGTTCGGCTTTTCGCATGGTCTTGAAGGACTCGATGGCGACCTCCAGCATGGAGGCGTCGGGTTGGCGGGTGGTCAGGGATTGCAGAGCAAGATTCGGTTTGATGAGGAGGCGCACGAGGGGTGAATCGAGGTGATTGGCGGTCCAGCGGATGTATTCGACGGCGATTCCCGCAATGACCGGGATGAGGAGCACGCGGCTTGCCAGCCGCCAAATTATGGTCATGTCGCCCAGCAGGCTGTGAACGAAAACAGAGAGCAGGACGAACGTCAGAATAAAAGCGGTGCCGCAGCGTGGATGTTCGATGGGGTAGCGGGCGACGATTTCAGGGGTGAGTTCCGCGCCGGCTTCGTAGGCGTTGATGGTTTTGTGTTCCGCGCCGTGATAGCCAAAGAGACGTTTTACATCGGGCATGAAGCCGATCCCCCAGATATAGCCCACGAGCAGGAGCAGGCGCATCAGCCCCTCGAGCAGGTTGTGGGCGAGATTGTTCCAGCCGAGGTAGTGTTCCGCCAAGCCGCCCACGCCCGCCGGGAGCAGGATGAACAAGCCAACGCCGATGGCAAGGGAAACCGCCAGCGTCAGGTAGAGCGCGGGACCTTCGAGTTTTTCGTTCTCGCCGGTTTGGGTGTTGGCGGAAAGCGTGAGCGCTTTCATGCCGAGACCCAGCGCATCCCAAAGCAGGATTACGCCGCGCAGGAAGGGAATTTTGGCAATTCGCGAACGATACACCGCCGCCAACCCTTCCTTATGGACGACGATGTGACCATCGGGCGCGCGCATGGCAATGGCAAAAGCGTTCCGCCCGCGCATCATGACGCCTTCGATGACGGCTTGTCCGCCGTAGGTGATGATTTTATCTTCCATGAAAAATTACCCTGGTTCGCGCAGAACCGCGCGCTGGCGCGTGCAGTGGACGTTCTCTAACGCCCCTGCGCGTCAACCCATATGATAAAAGAAACGGACGAACGCTTCGATGCCCTTGTACCAGGTGGGCAGATGCAGGCGTTCGTTGGGGGAATGGACATTGTCGCTGGGCAGACCCATCCCCACCAGGACGGATTCCACGCCGCAAATTTGCTGGAGCATCGCCACGGCACCGATGGAACCGCCCTCGCGGCGATAGAAGGGGCGTACGCCCCAGGCCGCTTCCATTGCGTCGTTCATGGCTTTGACGCCGGGGTTGTTCAGGTCGGCAATGGCATGCGGACTGCCCGTCAATTTTTTGACTTCCCAGTGGATGGTCTTCGGGGCGTTCAATTCCATGAAGCGCCTCATCTGTTCGACGACTTCGTTGTGATCCTGATCAGGTACGAGGCGGCAGGAGATTTTCGCCATCGCCTTCGCCGGCAGGACGGTCTTCGAGCCAGGACCGGTCCAGCCGGCGAGCAGACCGTTGATCTCCAGTGTGGGACGCGCCCCGGTCCGTTCGGCGGCGATATACCCCTCTTCGCCCCACAACGCAGGGACGCCTGTTTCCTCAAAATAATGCTGGTCATCGTTGGGGAGGCGGGCAAATGCGGCGCGTTCCTCTTCGCTGATGGGACGGACTTTGTCGTAGAAGCCGGGCAGTGTGACGCGCCCTTTTTCGTCGTGCATTTTTGCAATCAGTTCCGTCAGCGCCTGCGCCGGGTTGTGGACAACGCCGCCATACAGCCCGGAGTGCAGGTCGGCTTTGGGACCCCAGACGTGAACTTCCATGTAGGCAAGTCCGCGCAGACCGTAGGTGATGGTGGGCATGTCCACGCCCATCATGCCGGCGTCGGGGTTGAGGGACACGTCGGCTTTGAATTTTTCGGCGTGTTTTTTGAGGAAGGCTTCGAGGTTCTTCGAGCCGATTTCCTCTTCGCCTTCGAGGAGGAATTTGACGTTGACCGGCAGGTCGCCTGCCTTCATGACCGCTTCGAGGGCGTGGAACGTTGCCAGCACCTGCCCTTTCATGTCAGAGGAACCGCGCGCATAGAGGTGGTCGCCGCGCACTTGCGGCTCGAAGGGACCGCTCTCCCACAGTTCGAGCGGGTCGGGCGGCTGGACGTCGTAGTGCCCGTAGATCAAAACGGTCGGCGCGCCGGGCTTCTTGAGATAGTCGCCATAGACGACGGGATGCCCGTCGTTCTCTGTGGGCATGATTTCGACATTTTCCATGCCGAGTTTTTTCAAGGAGTTCGCCATCCATTCGGCAGCGCGCAGGATTTCATGTTTGTACACCGCGTCGGTGGAGATGGAGGGAATTTTCAGCGCATCGGTCAGGTTGGCCAGGAAGCGTTCGCGGTTCTGGTTGGCGTAATCGAGTGCGGCTTGCAGGTTGGTCATAGGGTCCTTTCTAAATGCGTCTGCGGCGAAAGCGGTTCGAACGAATGCGGCAGGATCGAATGGCTACGGCAAAGACGTCGGCTGTTCGATGGCGCGCCGCGTCAACAGGTACCACTTCGCAAAGTCATTCAAGCGGTCGCTCGGCTCATAGAGCGTACCGACTTGAACGCCGAGCACTTGCGCATCCACGCCGTAAGAATACACCGGAATATACAGGGGAAGCGCCGGCAGTTCTCTGGCAAAAATCACCTGGAAGTTTCGATAGAGTTTGGCGCGCAGGGAGTAGTCGGCAGTGACGCGCGCTTGTTCGAGGTATTCGCTCGCGGCGCGGTTATCCCAGCCTGTGTAGTTCTGTCCCCCCACTGCCTCGGCTTGATGCCAAAAAGGATACGGGTCCGGGTCGGGGGTGCGGGAAAGATTGATATCCACGAGAGCGGCTTGATAGGCGCGGGAGGCGAGCGTCGTCAACACGAGCTGGCTGTAAGGCTGTGGCTGTACATCCACGCGCACGCCGAGGCGCGCCCATTGGGATTGAATCGCCTGGGCAATTTGCGTGTGCGTGGGATCGTCGGGATGAGCCAGCGTAAACGCCAGGGGAATTCCATCCTTGACACGCACATCGCCGCCTCCCGATGGAATGACATAGCCAGCGGATTTGAGAAGCGCAATCGCCGCGTCGGGATCGTATTCGAAACGTTCGATCCCATCGAAGTACGCCCACGACCCCGGCAGGATCGGCGAATTGGAGACCAATGCCTGCCCTTGCAGTACCGATGAAATGATACTTTGCCGGTTCAACCCCAGCAGGAGTGCGCGTCGCAATTTGGCATCCTGAAGAAACGCCACGTCGGGATTTGTCAGATTGAAAAGGACATAACCCATCTGGGGCAGGCGGCTCGTATAAACCGAAAGGTTCTGCTCCTCCAGCGCGGGTTGCAGGATATCGGGCGTGATCTGACTGACGGAAAAAACGTTGCCCTGGCGATAGGCTTCGAACGCCGCAGCAGAGGTGGGATAATAACGAAAAACCACCTGTTCGATGAACGGCGGATCACGGTAATAATCCTTGTTGACACCCAGCACCAATCCGGCGATTTGGCCATTCTCCACGATCAATTGATTGAAGCGATAGGGCCCCGTTCCGACCGGCTCGATGTTGAATTCTGCGTTCGCCATCTGGTCGGGCGGGGTGGTTTCAAGCAGGTGCTTTGGCACGATTCCAAAAGTAAGATAATCAATGAACGGAACATAGGGTTCGGGCAGGGTGAATTTGATGTTCTTGTCGTTGAGCTTTACGACCTCCACCCGGCTCCACAAATCCTTTATATCCTGAGGATATAACGAACCCACGCCTTTCATCATTTCGATGGTGAATATGACATCGTCGCTGGTGACCGGCGCGCCGTCATGCCAGACCGCATTTTGCCGCAACGTAAAGTTATATACAGTGCCGTCCGGCGTGGTCGCCCAGGACTCGGCAAGGTCGGCTTTGGGCATGCCGCGTTCGTCGAAACGGATAAGTCCGCTGAAAATCAATCGATTCACATCGCGGTCAGCCGAATTGTTCCAGTCCAGAAGCGGATTCAGCCTGCCCAACGAGCCGACCAATCCCTCGGTGTATACGCCGCCCTGTTCCGGTTGTTGTTGAATGACAGCCCCGGTTACCGGTGAAGATTGCTGAGTATAGAGCAGCAAGGCAACAATCACCAGGGTGACGACCACGACCAGAATTTGCCAGCGAAGTTGTTTCATAGGCGGATTACAAGAAAGAGTCCTGCCGTTCTTAAGGGAAGAAAACCAAAATGTTCGCCACAAATTTCACGGGTTTATACGGATTGGAATAAAAAAACCGGTAACACCGTGATCGAAGGGTAAATCTGTGGCAAGACTTGACTTACTTCCATACATCCCTCAGAAACGGGAGAACCCAAAAAAGAAAGGCTCGTTCCCATCCAGCAAATGGCGCAAGAGCCACTACACGGAACGAAGAGCCTTTCCGGGAAAATTTCGACGCGCTAGCGACCCAGATAGACAAGCACAAGCACAAGTATAAAAAATACAACACTCAACAGGATGGTAAGCCTGAATAATGTGCGTTCCACTCCGCGGCGGGCGGTAAATACGCCGCCGGTATCGGCGCCCGTCAAACCGCCCAACCCTGCGCCTTTGCTCTGCATAATCACACTCACGATGAGCAGCGCCGAGATTATAATCAGCGCGATATTCAAATATGTTTCCATGTAGTACGTGCCTCCTTTTTTAAGCGGGGGAATTATACCCGCTGGGCGGAAGAAACGTCAACTTGAGGTCTCATGCACGAAATCGTTGTCAACCTGCATATGCACACCCGCTATTCCGACGGAAGCGGAACTCACAAAGACATCGCCGAAGCCGCCATGAAAGCGGGGCTGGATGCCGTCATCGTGACGGATCATAACGTCCTCGTACAGGGCGTGGAGGGATACTACCGCTCCTCCCCCGTCCCAACGCTCAAACCCCGCCGAGTCCTGCTCCTCGTTGGACAGGAAATCCACGACCAGGACCGCATCCCGCAAAAAAACCACCTGCTGGTCCTCAACGCCAACCGCGACCTCTCTGCCCTCGCCGACAACCCGCAAACGCTCATCAACGGTGTTGCCGAGGCGGGCGGTCTTAGTTTCATCGCCCATCCGTGGGACCCCGAAGCCCCCGCCTTCAACGAAACCGACATCTCGTGGGAAACCTGGGACGTACAGGGCTACACCGGTCTCGAACTGTGGAACGGGTTGAGCGAACTCAAAACCCTCGTCCCCACCAAACTGCACGGCTTGTTCTATGCCTTCTTCCCGCAATTCATCGGGCATGCGCCCATTCGCGAGACCCTGCAAAAGTGGGACGAACTCCTTTCCGAAGGGAAACGGCTGGTCGCCATCGGCGGCTCCGACGCTCACGCCATGCACATGGGACCGTTCCATCGAGTCATCTTTCCCTACGACTTCCACTTCCGCACGGTCAACACCCACGTTTTCATCCCCCAACCGCTCACCGGCGACGTGACTGCCGATAAAAAGATGATTTACGAAGCCCTCGCCAACGGTCACTGCTTCGTTGGCTACGACCTGCCCGCCCCCACCCGCGGATTCCGCTTCCGCGCCAAAGGGCTCGAACACTCTGCCATCATGGGCGATGAACTCCCCGCCAAAGGCGGCGTGACCCTGCACGTCTACGCCCCCTTCAAAGCAGACCTCACCCTGTTCAAAGACGGCGTCGCACTGGGCACCTGGCGCAACCAGCAAACATTGACTCACAACACCTCCGAGCCCGGCGTTTACCGCGTGGAAGCGCATCGCAGTTATCTCGGTAAGAAACGCGGCTGGATTTACAGCAATCCGATTTACGTCAGGTGATTTCATGGAACAATTCCCCTATCGCCGCCTCGTCGTTGTCGGCACCACCAGTTCAGGCAAGTCCACGCTGGCAAAACGGCTTGCCGACAAACTCGGTTACGACTTCATCGAACTCGACGCGCTCCATTGGGAACCCAACTGGCAGGAGGCTCCGCTCGAGGTGTTCCGTCAGCGCGTCGAAACAGCGACCCAGGCTCCGGCGTGGGCCGTTGCGGGGAACTATCACGACGTCCGCGACATTGTCTGGTCACGCGCCGAGGCGGTCATCTGGCTCGATTACCCCTTCTGGATCGTCTTTTGGCGGCTTACCCGCCGCATCTTCCGCCGCTGGTGGTACCAGGAAGAGTTGTGGAACGGCAACCGGGAGAAACTGTGGTGGCATTTCAAACTCTGGTCGGATGAATCGCTGTTCAAGTGGCTGTTCAAAACCTACTGGCGCCGCAAGCGTGAAATCCCCGCCTTGCTCTCTGCGCCCGAACACCGCCACCTGCAACTGATCCACCTCAAACACCCCAGCGAGACCGAAGCCTGGCTGAAGGGGCTATAATCTTTCGCATGAGCCTCACGCTTGCGCGCGCCCTGCGAGTGGACCCCGCCGCCTGTGTTGCCTTCATTGGCGCGGGCGGCAAAACGACGGCAATGTTCAAACTGGCGCGGCAATTGCCAGCCGCAATCGTGACCGCCACAACTCACCTGGGCATCTGGCAGGCGCCCCTTGCCGATCATCACATCGCCACTGCCGGCGACACCGTCGAAGGCATCGAGAATCTTCAAGGCGTTCTGCTCGTCACCGGCGAACCTGAAGGCGAACGCCTCAAACCCATCTCACCTCCGCTGCTCCAGCGTCTGTATCAATACTGTCAGACCAATGCCATTCCTCTCCTGGTTGAAGCGGATGGTTCGCGTCAGAAACCGCTCAAGGCTTGGGCAGAGCACGAGCCGCCCATTCCCGCCTTTGCCAGTCTGGTCGTTCACGTGGCGGGGCTTTCGGGCTTGGGCAAACCGTTGAGCGATGAAAATGTCCATCGCGCGGACATATTCGCAGAACTGAGCGGCTTGAACATCGGAGAACGCATTTCACCTGAAGCGCTCACCCGTGTTTTGACCCATCCTCAGGGCGGATGGAAGAACATCCCGACGACGGCGCGCCGGGCTGCCCTGCTCAATCAGGCAGATACAGCCGACCTGCAATCGGCGGCTCAAACCCTGACCTCGAGCCTGCTCCCCCTCTATCAGGCGGTCCTCATCTCCAGCCTGCTCCACGACCAGATCCACGCCGTGCATGAACCCATCGCGGGGATTGTCCTTGCGGCGGGCGAATCGAAGCGCTTCGGCAAGCCCAAGCAATTGCTGAATTGGAGAGGTCAGCCGTTCGTCCGGGCGGTGGCGCAGACGGCGCTTCGGGCGGGACTTTCGCCTGTGGTGGTAGTGACGGGAGCGAACGCAGAAGCAGTGGAAGCGGCAGTCCGTGACCTGGAGGTGGTCATTGTGCGGAATGAAGCGTGGCAAAGCGGGCAGGGAAGTTCGGTGCGGGAGGGGCTTCGCGCCCTCACTCCCCCTCCGCCCTTTGGGCACCTCCCCCCAATCCGAAATGGAAAGTTAGATTTACACCATCCCCTTGATTTTGGATTGGGGGGAGGCTGGGAGGGGGGCGGGGTTGGCGGCGCGGTCTTTCTGCTCGCCGACCAGCCTCAGGTGACCACGACGGTCATTCAGGCGTTGAGGGAAAAACACGCCGAGGGGTTGTATCCTGTCGTTGTGCCGCTGGTCCTGGACCGGCGCGGCAACCCCGTCCTGTTCGACCGCACCACTTTCCCAGACCTGCTCTCCATTGAAGGCGACAGCGGCGGGCGGGCGATCTTCCACAAACATCGGGTGGAATACCTGCCCTGGCACGACGACAGCCTGCTGCTGGACGTGGACACGCCCGAACAATACGAGCGATTGATTGCAAACGGAGACGTATGATTTCAGCCGTCATTCTTGCGGCGGGTGAGTCGAAGCGCATGGGTCAGCCAAAGATGCTGCTGCCCTGGGGAGAAAGCAGCGTGCTGGCGCACGTTATCTCCGTCTTTCGGCGGGCGGGTATCGAGGACATTCTTGTCGTCACAGGCGGGGCAAGGGAGCAGGTGGAGGAACTGGCAGCAGGTTTGGGGGCAAGGACGGTCTTCAACGAGACGTTTCAAAGGGGCGAGATGTTGTCTTCCATCCAGTGCGGGCTGGGCGTGCTTTTGCAGGAAAAGGAAAAGGTGGCGGCGCTGATTGGGCTGGGCGACCAGCCTCAGGTCCAGGCGGGAAGCGTGCGAAGGGTGTGTGAGGCGTTTCTGGAGACGGAGTCCAGCCTTGTCGTGCCGAGTTATCGAATGCGGAGAGGGCATCCGTGGCTGTTGGCGCGCCCGTTGTGGGAGGCGATGCTCAAGGTCAAACCGCCCGCCTCGCCGCGCGATTTCCTGAACGCCCATGCAGAAGAGATTTGTTATGTGAATGTGGATGATCCCACCATCCTCGCAGACCTGGATACGCCTGAGGAGTATCGCAGGTGGCAGGGGAAATCGTGATACACTTGCCCGCTGAATTTCGGGAAACAGGGTTTGTTCATGCTCTATCACTTTACACGCCTCATCGTCAAACTCGGAACGGAATTTCTCTGCCGCATAGACGCACCAAACCTGGACGCCATTCCTAAAAAGGGACCGCTGATTGTCATCACGAATCACACGGGGCAGCTGGAAGTGCCTGTGTTCTTTGGGCAACTGGCAACCCGCCCAATCACCGGCTGGGCAAAGGTCGAATCGTGGGATAACGCCTTCCTGCGCTGGCTGTTCAACCTGTGGGGGTTAATTCCCGTGCGGCGCGGGGAGGCGGATACCTCTGCCCTGCGGATGGCAATGAAGGCGCTGGAGGAGGGTTACATTTTTGGCATTGCGCCCGAAGGCACCCGCAACAAAACGGGACGGTTGAAACGCGCCCATCCCGGCGCGGTGATGCTGGCAGTGCATTCGGGGGCGCCGATTTTGCCTGTGGCGCACTGGGGCGGGGAGAATTTTCTGCGAAACCTGCGAAATTTGCGGCGCACCGACTTTCACATCCGTGTGGGCAAGCCGTTTAAACTGAACCTGGACGGTGTGAGGGTGACGCGCGACGTTCGCCAGCAGATTGCCGACGAGATGATGCTCCGCATTGCGGAACTTTTGCCAGCCGAGTATCGCGGCGAATACGCCAACGTTCCGCTGCCCGAAAGACCGTTTACACGAGTAGTAGAATGGTCATAGGGTATCCTTGCATTATTGTTATGCGTTTTGCCGCCTCTGATTTGAAGCAGGGGTGAAGACTTTGTACAATCCATTGTGCAGTGCGCCTTCCGGCGCAGTGAAGTAAGAGAACGTCTCTTACACTGTTCGTGGAATTAATAGAGAAAGGAGTGTGTGACATGAGAAAAACCCGATGGATTCTTGCCCTTTTCGTGGGCATTGCTCTGCTGGCGGCTCAGGCTGGACCTGTATTTGCCGCCCCCACCCTGCAGGAGGGAGTCATCACCGGAACGGTTACTGCGGCGACCTGCGAAACCGACGAGGCTGGCACGACCACCGTTCTACTTACCATTCAGTCTGCAGACGGGACGTCTCAGACGGTGCGTGTTTCTCTGGAAACCGCAGTGGCGCTTGGCGTCCTGGCTGCCGATACCGCTTGTAGTGAAGAGGCGCTGGCGGGGGCAGTAGGCTTGGAGGTCAGCATTGACCCGTCGCTGGTCATCCCCGACGAAGAGGAAGAAGAGCAGGGCTGGAGGCATCCCGTTGCCTACGCCCTCAGTTTGTTCTTCGACGATGTCACAGACTACGATACCATCATGGCGGCGCATGAGGACGGAACGGGCTTCGGCGTCATTGCCCAGGCGTTGTGGATGACCACCCAAATGGAAGGCGACTCGGATGTTTTCCTGGCGATTCTCGAAGCCAAGGAAACGGGCGATTACAGCGCCTTCACGCTGGAGGATGGAACCGTCCCGCAAAACTGGGGACAGTTCAAAAAAGCGCTGAAAGGGAACAAGGACAACCTGGGAACGGTCATGTCCGACGTAAATCCGCAGGACACAGACGATACAGACGATGAGGTCGGTCCTGCCAACAATAATGGTCAGGGCAATGGCAATAACGGCAAGGGGAACGGAAAAGGTAACGGAAAGGGCAAGGACGATTAGTTCGCCCTGCCAAACATCGAACGTCCCGAAGGTTTTCAACCAGCCTTCGGGACGTTCCCCATTGATTTGAGGGGAAGGAAATAGGCGTTCGTCTCGCGCTTTTGAAACCCCAACGAAAGATACAACTGATTCGCCGCCGTGCGCTGGGGGTTGGATGTGAGTGAGATACCGTTCGCGCCCGCCTCGCGCGCGATTTCGATGGCGGTTTGCATCAGGGCTTTGGCAATGCCCCTGTTGCGATAGCGGTCATCCACCACCACATCCTCGACAATCGAACGGACGCCCGTCGGGACGCGGTAAAGCGCAAGGGTCAGCATGCCAGCAATCGGGGAGTCGGCAGCGGGAAAGCGCGCCACCAGCAGTGTGGAGGTCCCAGAGTCAATCAGGAGGGTCAGGTCATCCCACGAGGGCTTCGGTTTGTGCGCCCCCAATAAAGGGACCAGCCGCTGCACCGCTTCGAAGATTTCTTCCGTGAAGCGGGTGACTTTTTCGATGTGCATGCGCTACGCAGGTTTCGGCGCGCCCAGTTTGGGAAACAAACTCATCACGGCGTAATACGCCACATACACGAACGAAACCGTCACAACCCATTGGGGCACGTTGGGATACTGCAGCAAGCCCCACACACCCAGCGCGCCGTAGAGGTAGGTCAGCGCGAGAGTCAGGCGGCGCAGGCGGTTGTTGCGGGTGGGGTAGAGATATTTGATCGGCACAAAGACGAGGATGTTGCAAATCACCAGCGCCGCGAAATTGACCCAGGGATTCAGCCCCAGCAGCATCATGTACAGGACGAGGAAATTCCACACCGAAGGGAAGCCCTTGAAGAAATAGGATTGTTCGTCCGTTTTTGCTTCGACCTGCGAGAACTGGAACGCCGAAGTCAGCAAAATGGAAAGCGCCGCCGCCAGTTCGAGCCCCTGCGGCATCAGGTTCGGCACCCGCACCAGCAACAGCGAAGCCACGACGACGTAGTTGAGATAATCAATGATGTTATCCATCAAGCCGCCGTCAATCCAGCGGGCATGGGTTTTCACGTCGAACCAGCGCGCCAGAATGCCGTCGAACCCGTCCACGAACATGGCGAGGATGATGAACACGATGGCAAGCCTGATGTTCCCCTCCCAAATGGCGAGCAGGGTCAAAAAGCCCCACACCGCGCCTGTGGCAGTGAATAAGTGCACACCGTTTGCAAGGGCTTTGCGCGCCCAAAGAGGAAGTTTTTCCATCGGTTCTCACCTCGAAATTTTTTGCAATTGCTCTGTTGCGAGGATGTCATTGCGAGCCGCCGCAAGCGGCGAAGCAATCCCTTTGCCAGCTGGGAGACTGCTTCGCTTCGCTCGCAGCGACATACTTTGAGAGTGTTTGCAACAGAGCATTTCGCAATTATACAAAGAAAAAGCGCGGAGCAGAATGCTCCGCGCTTTTCAAAACTATTTTTTGACCAGCCCCGCCTTGACGGTTTCACCGTCGAATGAATCGGCGAGGACGGAGGCTCCTTCGGGCGGACTGCCAAACACGAGATGGGTCGTCAGCGTTTCGGCGGTGATGTAATCCTGGTGCGCTTCAATCGCGGACCTCAAGCCTGCGGAGGCTTCGACGAACAGTTCGATCCTGTCAGCCACGTCCAGGTCGGCGCTCTTGCGCAAATCCTGCACGCGGCGGACGAATTCACGCGCCAGACCTTCCTGCACGAGTTCGGGGGTCAGGTCGGTGACCAGGGCGGCAACGTAGGCGCCCTCCTCCGCCACAGCGAACCCTTCTTTTGCCTGTGCCTTGACTTCCACTTCTTCGGGCAGGATGTCGTATTGCGCGCCGTCGAGCATCACCTTGAGGGGCTGACCTGCCATCAGGGTGCGCGCCGCATCTTCGGCGTTCATGGCAAGGATCGCCTTTTGCAGGGCAGGAAACTTGTTGCCGTATTTCTGCCCCAACTGTTTGGGCAAAGGCTTGACCGTGTGCGAGACTGCCTCGGTTGAAGCATCCAGCAGGCGCACGCGTTTGACGTTCAACTCGTCCATCAAGAGATCGGCGTAGGTTTCGACGGCTTTGCGTTCGGCGGGGTTGCCCACAGAGAACGCTGCTTCTGCCAGCGGCTGACGCACTTTGCGATTCGCCTTTTGGCGGGCGGAATGCCCCAGCGAGACGAGTTTCATCACCACATCCATGTCGCGGTTGAGCGATTCGTCTATCAGTTCGGGCATGGATTGGGGCCACGATGCGAGATGCACCGATTCGGGCGCAGTCTCATCCACCGAGCGGACAAGGTTTTGATAAAGTTCCTCGGCGAGGAAAGGCATGGCAGGGGCAAGCAGTTTCGAGGTCGTGACGAGAGCCGTGTAGAGGGTGGAGTAGGCGGCCTGTTTGTCGGCATCCGATTCGGATTTCCAGAAGCGGCGGCGGGAACGGCGCAGATACCATGTCGAGAGTTTCTCCACAAAGGCTTCGATGGGACGCGTGGCGTTCGGCACGTCGTAGTGTTCGTATGCCTCCGTCACATCGCGGACGAGGGTATTGAGTTCGGATAACAGCCAGCGGTCGAGGTCGTTGGTGGCGATGGGCAGGGTGGTGAGGGTGGGTTTGTCGAGGTTGGCGTACGTCACGAAGAAGGAATAGACGTTCCACAGCGTGAGCGTGAAACTGCGAATGACCTCGCCCACCAAATCCGAGGAGAAGCGGCGCTCGTTGCCCGGCGGGGTGGCGGTGTAGAGATACCAGCGGAAGGCGTCCGCGCCGTGAACGCTCAGCACGTCCCACGGAGCGATGATGTTGCCCTTCGACTTGGACATTTTTTGCCCGTCGCCGTCGAGAATCAGACCAAGACTGATTACGTTTTTAAAGGAGATTTCATCAAAAAGCAGTGTACTAATGGCATGCAGGGAGTAGAACCAGCCACGCGTCTGATCCACGGCTTCGCAGATGTAATCGGCGGGGAATTGCGACTCGAACTTTTCCCTGTTCTCGAACGGATAGTGCCACTGTGCCACAGGCATGGAGCCCGAGTCGAACCAGACGTCGATCAAGTCGGGGACGCGCGTCATCTGCCCGCCGCATTCGGCGCAAGCCCAATGAATCTGATCCACGTACGGGCGGTGCAGGTCGAGGTCGCTCAGGTCGCGTCCGGCTTTTTCGGAGAGTTCCTGCACCGAGCCGATACCTTCGCGGTGTTTACACGTTTCACATTCCCAGATCGGCAGCGGCGTGCCCCAGTAACGTTCGCGGCTGAGCGCCCAGTCTATGTTGTTGGCAAGCCAGTTCCCAAAGCGACCCTCTCGTGTGTGTTCGGGAACCCAGTTGATGGTATTGTTCAGAGCCACGAGGCGATCACGGTGGGCAGACGTGCGGATGTACCACGACTCACGCGCGTAATAGAGGAGCGGGGTTTTGCAGCGCCAGCAGAAGGGATAGGTATGGGTGTACTCGCCGGACTTGAAGAGCAGCCCGCGCGCGCGCAGGTCCTCGGTGATATGCGGGTCGGCGTCCTTGACGAACACCCCGCGCCAGGGCGTCACTTCGTTGATGAATGTGCCGTCAGGCAGGACGGTCATCAGCACGGGCAGGTCGTGCTGTTTGGCGGTCTCCATGTCCTCCTGACCAAAGGCGGGGGCGATGTGCACCAGCCCCGAACCGTCCTCGGTGGTGACGAACTCGCCCAGCACCACGTAATGGGCGGGTTTGTCAGGCGGCAGGAAAGTGAACAGCGGATGGTACTTCACGCCTTTGAGTTTCTTCCCTTTGAACGTGTCCACCACCTTGACCCATTCCTCGCCGAACACTTTCTGCACCAGCGCCTTGGCAAGGATGAGTCTTTCCGTCCTGCCGTTGTTGTCGCGTTCGACAGTCACATACTCCACATCGGGGTGCGCGGCAACGGCGACGTTAGCGGGCAAGGTCCAGGGGGTGGTCGTCCACACCAGCAGGGAGGTGCCGGGATGGTCCACCAGCGGCATGCGGACAAAGACCGAGGGGTCGGTCGCCTCGTCGTAGCCGAGGGCAACCTCGTGGTCCGAAAGAGGCGTACCGCAGCGCGGGCAGTACGGTACCACCTTGTAGCCCTTGTAAAGCAGGTCCCGATCCCAGAAGTTTTTCAGAATCCACCAGACCGACTCGATGTAGTCGTTGGTGTAGGTTACGTAGGCGTCTTCGAGATCCACCCAGAAGGCGATGCGGTCGGTGAGTTTCTCCCAATCCTGAATGTAGGTGAAGACGGACTTCTTGCACAGTTCGTTAAAGCGGTCAATGCCGTAATCTTCGATTTGTTGTTTATTGGTAAAACCCAGTTGCTTTTCAACCTCGATCTCCACAGGCAGACCGTGCGTATCCCAGCCGCCGCGGCGCGAGACGTGATACCCGCGCATGATCTTGTAACGCGGGAACATATCCTTGAAGGCGCGCGCCAGCACATGATGCACGCCCGGCTTTCCATTGGCGGTTGGCGGTCCCTCGTAGAACACATATTCGGGTGCGCCTTTGCGCTGCTCAACGGTCTTCTTGAAGATTTCGGCTTGCTTCCAGAACTTCAACACGCCTTCCTCCATCGAAGTCACGTTGAGTTTGGGTGAAACAGGTTTGAACATTCTGCCTCCGTCGGTTGCAGGTTATCAGGTTGACAAGTTGAACGTTCAAACATTCCAACCTGTAACTTTCAACTTAAAATAAAACTCTCATCTCACACAGAGACGAGAGAACTCTCGCGGTACCACTCTGATTCCTGACACTGGGTCAGACTCTCAGCAGATGACAAACATCATCTTGTTCCTGTAACGCGGAACAACTTCGGCTTGCCTACTTTCAACCGACTAGATCGGCGACTAGAAGACTGATTTCAGTTCGCGGCTCCGAGATGATTTTCGACCTGCGTCTCTGACCTGCTCTCACCACACCAGGCTCGCTGACAGTTCCGGCAAATCTACTCCTTCTCTTCACAGCCTTTAATATTTTGCAGATTATGCCACAGGACACAACCGGCGTCAAACCGATTCGTCAAGTCTTGCACCCTGCCTCATCCTGCGGGATAATTCGGCACATGACCGCTCTGCTGCTGGACGCCGACGCCTTCTCCCCTGCTTCTCACCAAATTTTCACCGCCTCGCGCGTGAACCTGAACCTGACTCAGCCCCCAAAGCGCTTCTTCCGCCACGGCTGGCAATCCTGGACACTGACCGCCTGGCTCAATCCGTCCACCCCACCCCTCCCCATTCGCGCCCCCGAATTTCGCGCCAAGGACGAAGACCCTGCCTACGCCTTTCACAAGAACCACATCGGCGCGTGGGTGGGTGCGGTGGAACTTGGGGAAGATGACGTTTTACTTGTCGGCGCGCTGGGTCTTAGTGGACGGATTGAATTGAGTGGCTACACGCTGAACGGCTTCTACGAAGACAACCATCTAGGCGACTGGCTTGTCGCACGAGGCAAGGAGGAAGAGGTCTTTGCCAATTACGCCGCTTTGCTGGAGACAAAACTCGGCAGGACCCGCTTCGATCAGCCTCCCCGCGTCTGGTGTTCGTGGTACTCCCTCTACAAGTGGATCAACGAACCCATCCTCACCAAAGCCCTGCACGAACTGCGCGATTTACCCTTCGATGTGTTCCAGATTGACGACGGTTGGCAGGACGAAAGCGGTCACTGGGAGGCGGGGAAAAACTTCCCCGCGGGAATGGCGGCGTTCGCAGAGAAAATCAAAGCCACAGGGCGCACTGCTGGCATCTGGCTTTCGCCGTTCATCGTTACGCCCAATCTGAAGATTTTCCACGAGCATCACGACTGGATTTTGCGCGACGAGCAGGGGAAACTCGTCACGGCAGGGAGAAATTGGACAGGTATTACGTACGCGCTCGACATCACCCGTCCTGAAGTGCTGGACTGGCTCGATAAGTTAATCCGCAAAGTGGTGGGCTGGGGATATGGCTACCTCAAACTCGACTTTCTCTATGCCGGCGCGGCGGTCGGGAAACGGTACAAGGACATACCGCGCGAGGAGGCATACCGCAATGCCCTGAAGGTGATGCGCGAGGCGGCTGGAGACGCGTACATTCTCGCTTGCGGCGCGCCGATTCTGCCCTCGCTGGGTCTGTGCGACGGCATTCGCATCGGTCCCGATGTGACGAATTATTGGATTAATGCTGCCCTGACGATATGGCTGAACAATCCCAATGAGCCGTCCACTGTCAATGCCATTCGAACCTGTGTTCATCGTCTCTGGCTGAAGCCGCTGGTCAATATCGACCCCGATGTGATGTATTTCCGCTCGAAACATAATGCGCTCAAGCCTCACGAACAGCAGTTATTGCAAGACCTGGGGACGATTACAGGGTTCAAAGCCACGTCCGATTTGCCGGGGTGGTGGAAGGCGTCAGAGCAGGAAAAGGTGCGGGAATTTTTGGAGGCAGACGCGAAGGTCCAAAAAGTGAGGCGGTATGGCTATCAGATTGATGGGCGGGTGGTGGATTTCAGTCCCGCCATTCCCATTTCCGTTTCTCACATGGATTTTCCCGTTTGGTTGGCAAGGAATTGGGGGCTGATGAAGATCGTCTGGCATCAGGTCCTGCCTGCGGCGTTGGAATCGATCAAGTAGAGTCGCCTTTGCGGCATTTTGTACGAGGCACGTCAGGGATTATTCCCGCGAGCAAACAGAGCATCCGTCTTGGCCGCCATGATGAAATCGTTCTTGTGCAATCCTTTCACCGCATGCGTCCACCATTGGACAGTCACCTTTCCCCATTCCAACACAATCAGAGGGTGATGATCTTCCAAGTCGGCAATTGCCGCTATCTTGTTCGTGAATTCGACCGCTTGAATATAGTTCTTGAATTTGAACACGCGGTGCAGGCGCAAGATTCCATCCTGTTGCAGCGTTTGCCATTGCGGGACGTGAGGCAGTAATGCCGCGATCTCCGATTCGGCAAGCGGCGGCTCACCGCCGCGGCAAGGGACACAGCGCTCGATGGCAAGCCCAGCCATGTTCAACCGCCTTTCTCTCTGAGTATCAGGGGAATGAAAGTCTCAACGACCTGCGAATCGAACAGGCGCCCCGCTTCTTGCCGCAGGTACTCGATGACATCCGGTTGCGGCAGTTTCTTGCGGTAGGGACGATCGCTGGAGAGGGCGTCCCATACATCCACTACGGCAAACATGCGGGCTTGCAAAGGAATGGTTTCTCCGGCAAGTTTATTCGGGTATCCGCTTCCGTTCCAGCGTTCGTGGTGATAACAGGGGATGATGAGCGCCTCTTTAAGATATTGAATTTGCGAGAGCATGTGGTACGCCATTTCGGGGTGGCGGCGCATGATGAACCATTCGTCGTCGGTAAGAGGACCGGCTTTTTGGAGGATTTCGTCGGGTATCCCCATTTTTCCTATATCGTGCAACAAGGCGCCGCGGCGGATGTGGACAATCTCTTCCTCCGAGAATCCCAACACGCGGGCAAGTTCCATGGTCATGTGCGTGACGCGCTGGGTGTGTCCCTCCGTTTCTTTATCGCGCAAATCGAGGGCGCGCACCCAGCCTTCGATGGTTTTGTCATAGGCGTCCTGGAGATCGGCATGGGCGCGTTGCAACTGCGCCTCCGCCGTTTTGCGTTCTGTGATATTGCGGGAAGACGCCTGAAATTCCCGTTGTCGGCTGGGTTCGTCGAAAAAAATTCTGGCGGTGGTTTCGAGCCAAATATATGTGCCGTTTTTATGGCGGGCGCGGTAGTCAATGGTCACGGTATCCTGCCAGGGGTACCCGGTGAGAAGGTCAACCCATTCTCTTGCATCATCGGGATGGATCAGCGAGGCGATTGGAACGCCGATCAGTTCATCGGGCTGATACCCTAGAATGGCACGGCAGGCGGGGGAAACGTAGAGAAAAGCGCCCATGACATCGTGTTTCGAGATCATGTCGGAGGAGTTTTCAGCAAGCAGGCGGAACTGCGCTTCCCTCTCTGCCAGGGTATTCTGCATGCGTTCCTTTTCCTGCCGGATGCGCCATTGTTCGATAGCCCGTTCGGCGATATGGGGCATATCCATCATCGACTCGGAGGATTTGACGATGTAATCGAGCGCGCCCGATTTGATGACATTGACGGCATTGCGTTCGCTGCCATAACTGGTCATGATTATCACGGGAATAACGGGACGGTCCTCTTGCCTACGGAGCAGTTCGCTGCTGTCCCCATCCGGGAGTCTCCAGTCGGCGATAATCAATGTAGGCGCCGCCTCTCGCAAGTGAGCGCGCGCGTCGGTCAGGGTGTGCACAACGGTCAACTTGGATTTGTCGCCGCGGTCGTCGAACGCGCGTCGAATCAGTTCCGCGTGGGCAGGGTCATCCTCAATTAATAGTATATGGATGGTATTATCCATCATCGTGCGATTAACCAATAGCGTTTCCCGCCGACAAACACCTAACCCTTGCCATGGGGATGGGTATTCCACCCCAGCCAATAGAATCCAAGGTCATCCATCAGTTTTTTGAACTCTTCGAAACCTACAGGTTTGACAAGATAACTGTTGGCATGGTTGTAATACGCACGCGCCACGTCCTTTTCCGCCTCCGAGGTCGTCAAGATCACGACGGGAATTGCCTTGAGTTCATCGGATTCCTTGATGGCTTTCAACACATCAATGCCGTCCACGCGCGGCAGGCGCAAGTCCAGGAGAATGACGTGCGGACGGGGGTTGTTCTCCTGACCGGCATATTCTTCCCGCCGGAAGAGATAATCCAACGCCGATTGCCCGTCTAGAAAATGCCGCACCTTGTTTGCAATACGATGCTCCTCGAGGGTGCGAATGACCAATTCGGCGTGGTCCACATTATCTTCGACGAGCATGACGAGGATTGGTTCTCCAACCATTGGTTTCTCCTTGCCGGTTTCCGGTTTGCCGTGATGCGCCAATTCTAACCGTTTTTTTTCTTTCTGCGACGCGTCAAGGTTACAGCATTGTCCCGGTCGGAAATTCTTGGGGAAGCGCCATACAGTTTTGGGGCATGCACCGACGCGTTAAATTTTCGGTTCCGGGATTGGCAGCGTAAAATAAAACGTGGCGCCCCTCCCAAGTTCTGAGTCCAGCCAGATGCGTCCGCCGTGTATCTCGACGATACGCTTCACCAGTGTCAGTCCGATCCCGGTACCTTCGATGCTGGGATCGAGCCTGTTGAAGAGACCAAAGATACGGTCGTGGTATTTGGGATCGATCCCGACGCCGTTGTCACGAATATACAAGATGGGTTTTCCATCCGCGTCCGTTCCGGCGGCGCCGATCTCAATGACGGGATTGGGCTGGTCGCCCATGAATTTGATGGCATTGCTTATCAGGTTTTGCAGCACTTCGGCCACGCGCAATCGGTCCACAAGGACCATCGGAAACGCTCCGTTGATCTCCATGCGGATCTTACCCGCTTCCAGCGGACCGGAAAGCAACTCCACCGCTTCCCGCACCAATTCTCCAAAGGGAATCGCCTCCGGCGGGTTGGCGATACGTCCGATGCGCGAAAGTTCAAGCAGTTCATTGAGGAGCGTTTGCATTTTGTCTACAGCGCTTGCGATGCGGTTCAGATCATGGTCGAAACGCGTCATATCGCCGGATGACACGTCCTGTCGAAGATAGCCCAGGAAGCCGCGAATGGTAACCAGGGGAGAACGCAAGTCGTGGGAGACGGTGTAGGTGAAGCGTTCCAGTTCTTCGTTCTGCGACTCGAGTTCTTTGTTCAAACCGACTCGCTCGGTAAACAGGCGCGCATTCTCAAGCGCGTTCGCAACCAGATCAGCCATTGCCTGAAGGGCGGTAATATCCACGCGCGAGAAGGCGGCGGGTTTTTCGGATTGAATGGTCATGGCGCCAATGACATTCCCATGGGCGATCAGCGGCAGGGCAATTTCGGAACGCGTCAGCGGCAGCAGGGGATTGACAAAGCGGACTGCGTCCTCGCCCACATCCAGCGCGATGCGCGCCTGTTTGTGTTTGATGCACCAACCCACCATGGACGAATCCTCCAGTTTCAGGCGATGACCCATTTCCAGCATTTGCCTGCCCATTTCGCCGCTGGCGGCTCGCAAAACAGCCCATTCCCCGGCTTCGTCAATGAGAAACATTCCCACGTAGTAGTATTCGAAGTGATCACGGATCAGTTCGACCACGCTTGGCAGAAGGTCATTGATATCCAAAATGGAAGTCGCCGCGCGGGCGACATCCGCCGCCGTCTGGAGTTGAATGGTGCGTTTCGTCAGCCCATGCACCAAATCTGCCTGCTCATCTTCGACTTGTTTAAGACTCGTGATGTCCGTCCAGACGCCCAGCCAGTAGAGAGGTTTACCGTTTTCATCATACACCAGCAAGGCATCGTCCTTCAGCCAGACGACGCGGTTCTCTTTGGCAATGACGCGGTATTCCATGCTGAAAGGTTCGAGGGATTCCGAAGTTCGACGGCTTTGCTGTTTGACGAGCGCCGCGTCGTCAGGGTGGAGTATTTTCGTCCAGAACAAGGGATCATCCGTAAAGGCGCGGCGCGGATAGCCGAGTATTTTTTCCACCTGAGGGCTGACGTATGTGGTCGGGGCTTCGGGTTGCAGGCTGTTGATGTAAATTGTGGCGGGAATATTCTCGAGCAGGGAACGATAACGCGCTTCGTTTTCGCGGCTTTTTACCAGCAATTGCTGCGTATTCATGGCGGTGATGCTTTGCAGCAATCCGGCGACGACGAAAAAGAAGACATATATAATGGCACGAGCCACAGGCGAATATTCAACCGTTTGCGTCACGACGCCGGTCATCTGGGCAAGCGCCATCAATACAACGGCAAGCGCGCAAATACCCACGATGAAATACGGTCTCTTTTTGAATGTCAGGACGCCGATCAGGATGACGATGACATACCCAAGGGTAACCGGAGCCGAAATTCCGCCCGCGGTGACCGAAGCAAGAGTCACAATCAGCCAAAGCAGGGAGACAAAAAAAACCGCTGCGTAACGCAGTTTTTTCCGTCGCACCAACCATAAGACGCAAAGCGAAGCCGGCACGACAACTCCGGCAATGATCAGGGCGCGCTGGGTCAACGGTGGTGCCAGGAAAGGCGTCAGGATAACGAAGATCAGGCTGAGGACGATCAACCCTGCGCTCAGGCGATAATACAAACGCGCCTGAATATTCAAATCTTCCGAACCCAAATCGGGGAGATTAAGGATTCTACCCATAATCGCTAATGATGGACAAGTATAGCATCGGTTGATGGTTGAGTCATGACTGTGGCGGCAATAATTTTTGAGAGGCGCATGCAGGCGCAAATCGAAAGAGACTCCCACGCGGGAGTCTCTTTTGTGCTGGGGGCAATGGATTCGAACCACTACTAGCTGATCCAGAGTCAGCCGTCCTGCCATTAGACGAGCCCCCAATGAATTGCCAGCGGGCGGTATTGTATCATGCGATGGAGGAGCGGGCAAGCGTTCTATTTGCGCGCCGCGCGGCGGGAATTATCCTCCATGTCGAGCAGGATGAGAAGGGTCTTCGACACGGCTTGCAAGCCGAAGAAGTAAAAGACGCCCGGCATGGGCTCGAGAAGGTAGGGCTTGAACAGGCTGAACATGCCTGTGAAGGTCATCCCTTTATCGAAGAACAAGCCGTCTGCAAGTTGGGAGATAAAGAGAATGATGGAAAATAACCAAGACAACAGGTAGATTGTCAACACAACCCAGCCGATTCCTTCCGCCCAGCGGGAGAGGCGCAGAACGCCGTCGCGGTCGAAATAGGTTCCAAAGTACCGATGATTTTTGCCGTTGTCTTCATTCATATCGTCCTCGATTCGGATAACTTCAATGAGCCATCATATCCGCGAATTTCGAAATTGCCAATACGCTTCGGGGGGAAAGCCGCCGTCCCTCATGGTTCCCATTGCGGTTGCCAATCGGGTTCGGGGTTATCGGTGATCTGACGTACCGCCGAACCATCGGCGCGCATGATGAACAAGTCAGCCTGATCGCCATTTCGGAGGGAGTTGAAGGCGATCCACTGCCCATCAGGGGAGAAAGAGCAGGCGGCATTGTTGCCGCCATTCGTCAGTTGCCGGGCGGTTTGCGCCTCCACATCCACGAGAAAGATATTCTTGTCGCCCGGTGGTCCCGCGTAGATGAGCAGGCGTTTCCCGTCCGGCGACCAATCCAGGCTTCCCCCCACCCCTTCGAGACCCCGCGTGAGTTGGCGAACATTAGAGCCATCGGCGTTCATGAGAAAGATTTCGTAAGCGTCCGGACGGTCCACTGCCATGGCAAAGGCGATGACGCCGCCGTCCGGCGACCAGTCGGCGGCAACAATGGCGTTCGGTCCCGCGTACAGCAGTCTTGGATTTTTCCCGGTATTTTCCACAGTCCACAATGAGGCAGGACCTTCTCCCGCGCGGTTGGCGAATAAGATGGTGCTTCCGTCGGGGGAAAAACTTGGCGAAAATACATTACCGACGTTTTCGGTGAGGCGAATGAGCCGTGCACCATCGAAGATAAACAGAAACAGGTCGAAGTAACCGCCGTTTTGATTCGAGGCATACACGATGGAACCGCCCAGCGGAGAGTAGACCGGATAGTAGTTGTGCGCCTGAACGTTCGTGATTTGTTGATATCCCGTCCCGTCGGCGTTGACGAGGCAAAGTTGATTGAAGTCGCCGCGCGTACAGGTGAAGACGATGCGTCCGATGTTTGTTTTGGTTGGCTTGGGAAGAGGCGTAAAGGTTGGCAGGGCGGTGGGAAGGTCCGGGTCTGAGGCTTCGAACCGGCCGAGGTCAACGTTCACGGAGGGGAGCATCAGGCACAATCCAATGGCGATCACCACCAAGAATAGCCCGATCGGCAAACGAAAGGCACGCGGGGAATTACGTCTCGAAAAGAGGCGATGCCGGGTCATCGGACGTTTCACTTTCGAGTTTTGTCCTGCGCCTTGTGTCACCGCATCAACAGTTCGACCAGCACATCGGGGCGGTCGGTGATGATGCCGTCCACGCCCCATTCGATATATTGGCGCATCAGGCCGGGGTCGTTCACCGTCCACGGTTCGACACGAATGTTTTTCGCATGCGCCTCTCGAATAAATCGCCTGGTCATGATGGGTATGTTATACGAGTCTGCGGGGTCGTACGGAGGCTGGAGGGAGTGGTAGTCGGGGGCGATCAATCCGCTCAAAAATAGTTTGCCCAGGATCACGAATTTCGTGACTTCGCTGCGCGAGGCGGAGGTGGCAACCTCGGGGCAGGCGGCTCGAAAATTCCGCATGGCGTCATCGTGGAAGGAGGCGATCATGACCCTTTCCTGCATGGCGTATTTTCGAATCAAGTCACAGAGGGGTTTGTCCATCGGGTTTCTGGTTAATTTGATTTCGATGAGATAACGCAATTGCGGGAATCTCTCGAACAACTCGTCCAGCGCGGGGATCTGAATGCCCAGCCCGCGGTAGGGAAAGGTTTTTCCGCCGTCGTTCGACCAGTCGTACGCCGCGTCGAGGCGTTTCAACTCTTCGAGAGTCATGTCTTCGACGAACCCGGAGCCGTCGGTGGTATCGTCCACCGTTTCGTCGTGGATCAATACGATGCGGCCGTCTTTGGTGATATGGGCATCCATCTCAAGGATATCCGCGCCAACCGCTACAGCCCGTTCGAAGGCAAACATCGTATTGCCGGGCCAAACGCCGTCGCCGCCCTGGTGAGCAATCACAAGCGGACGCGGTGCGTTTTCATAGTAGGGATGCGACTGAACGCCGGGAGTAAAGACCAGCAGGAGGAGCAGCGCCAGAAGGACAACGATCAAGATTGCGCGTACGGGCTGTATCTTCATTGGCATCTCTATTGAAGGTCCTTCATGGACGCAGTTCAGTTCCAGCCGCCTGTCCTTTGGCGGTTGCGGATTTCGTCCATGAGAGCGTCGAGCATCTCCACGTAGGAGGCGCGGTTGACCGGTCCCTGCAGAGTCGCCTTATCTTCGAGACGTTGGAGCAGGTATACCACCCATGAAAGCCAGGTGCGCGGGTTATCGTCGGCTTCGATGATTTTTCCAACCGAATCATTGAGCGAATCGCGGATATTGTCTTCTTTGCTCATGGTTACAACTCCTGAAATGAGACGAAGTTCGACTTTATTGTAGCACGTGCAAATCGGGCGATGTCAGGCGAGTCAATTATACAACCGCCGTCGAACGCTCCCGCGCAAACAGGCTGACCGACATGCAAAGAGACTTCCGAATTTTTCATGAATTCGGAAGTCTCTCTTTTGTTTGTGGCTTCACTTTAAGCGCGATGGTACCCGTTTGTCAAGTAATCGGTCAAAAAATCATTTGGATTTCTAAAAACACACGATTGAACTCTTAGCCATACAACTCTTTCCTGAAAAACTCGGGCAGGGCAAACGCCGCCTTGTGAACCTCAGGGTTGAAATATTTATTTTCCCCGGGCGGATAGGGTGTTTTCAGCCCCTCGGTCCAGGGCGTATTCGAGACGTACATGAAACCAATGCCGCCGCCGGGGTAGGTGGGAATGTTGGCGTAATAATATGCCGGGTTCTTGACCAGTCCCTTTGCCGCTTTGTAAATTTGCTTGATCAACTCCGTATCGAAGAAGGGTTGTTCACATTGCGTTGCTGCAGCGCCGCCGGGCGCCAGCGCGCGCACCATCAACTTGTAAAACTCGTCCGAGAACAACCGCTCTGCCATGCCGATGGGGTCGGTGGTGTCGGAAATGATCACATCGAATTGACCGGGGTTTTCTTCGAGGTAGCCAAAAGCGTCCCGAATGAGCAGTTTGGCGCGTGGATCCACCCAGGGGTCCCCGAAAGAGGCGGCGAAGTGTTCGCGTGAAAGTTCCACCACGCGGCGGTCCAATTCGCAAACCGCCGCCTCTTCCACGGAGGGGTATCGCAGCACTTGCTGTAGTGAGCCGCCATCCCCGCCGCCGACGATGAGGACGCGCTTGGGCTGCCCCACTGCCAGCATCGGCACATGGACGATCATCTCGTGGTAGCCCATGTTATCGCGCTCGGTCAGCTGGATGATGCCGTCCAGAACCATCGTTTTGCCAAAGAACTCCGTTTCGAGGAGTTGCAGATGCTGATATTGCGTCTGCTCATCGGCAAGGATGTGTTTGACGCGCAGGCTTTTGCGGTAATAGGGGTGTAGTTCTTCTGTGAACCAGATGCTCATATCGCTTACACTGCCACAGCCAAGGATGTTTCGATTTCGGCATCGCGATCTATTTTACGCAGAGAGAATTTATCTGCGCCGAACGCCTCTTTGATGCGCAGGATGAGCGGCATCATGTCCTTGCCAAGTTCGCAGGTAAAGAGGTCAATGGCGCAATAGCCGTATTCGGGCCAGGCATGCAGGCTGGCATGCGACTCTGCGAGGAGCAAAAAACAGGTAAAGCCATGCGGGCTAAACTTGTACAAGCCCTCATCCACAACCGTCAAGCCGCTTTCACGCACGGCTTGCGCAAACAGCGAGTAAGACCGCTCGCTATCCAGGAGAATCTCCTGGTTGCAGTTGGAGAGATCAAAGATATAATGCTCTCCCAGTTTCAAAGTCGCGTTCACTCACACCTCCGGTGTTAAAAAGATAAAGAACCCATCCGAAGGCACGAACTTTTTACTTCAAGCCGATCCACAGGATGTATGCCCTGAGTAACGGACGAAGCGCCTTCGAACAGACTCTGGTGGCGCATTTATACTACGTCCTGCTGTGTTGTCAATCGTTTGAATGTCACAAAAAACCGTCCCGAAGATTCGCTCTGACAGGACGGTTCGCGTCCTGCACTATAATCCAACCGATGCGTTACTCCCTCTACGTTCACATCCCTTTTTGCACGCACCGCTGCGCCTACTGCGACTTCAACACCTACGCCGGGCAGGAAGCCCTCATCCCTGCCTACGTGGACGCGCTTTGCAAAGAAATCGAATTTGTGGGATCGCGCCTCCCCTCTCCTTTCAGGAGAGGGGCTGGGGGTGAGGAGGTTCACACCATTTTCTTCGGCGGAGGGACGCCCTCGCTTCTTTCCCCGCCGCAATTTGACTCTATTTTCAAGAGCATTCGCTCCGCCTTTGCCCTGACCTCCGACCCCGAAATCACACTCGAAGCCAACCCTGGCACGGTCTCGTATGAAGCATTGTGCCAACTGCGGGAAATTGGTTTCAACCGTCTCAGTTTCGGAGTTCAATCGGCGAACGCCTTTGAGTTAAGAATGCTCGAACGCACGCACGACTTCTTCGACGTTATCGAAGCCGTGACCTCCGCCCGCAAAGCCGGCTTCACCAACCTCAACCTGGACCTGATCTACGGCTTACCCGAACAGACCCTCGAAACCTGGCAAACCACCGTCTGCCGCATCCTCGACCTGCATCCGGAACACATCTCTGCCTATGCACTGACCCTCGAACACGGCACTCCGTTCGGGCGCTGGGCGTCCAGGGGGTTACTGCCTCTCCCCGACCCCGACCTCGCCGCCGAAATGTACGAATGGCTGGGCGAAACGCTGGAAGCCAGCGGATATATTCACTATGAAATCTCAAACTGGGCGAAAACAGCTTCAGAATTCAGAATTCAGATTTCAGATTTCATGTGTCGCCACAACCTCCAATACTGGCGCTCGCTTCCTTACCTGGGCTTTGGCGCCGGTGCGCACGGTTACGCCAAAGGCTATCGCTACTCGAATGTCCTCCGTATCAAAACCTATATCGAACGCATCACCAATTACCACTCTACCAAGTACCAATCTGCCAATTACCAATTTCCCCTTTCCCCTGCCACCGTGAATCACCACAAACAGACTCTCAAAGACGATATGTCCGAGTATATGTTGAACACTCTCAGGTTGGTACAGGCTGGGGTCGCAGAAGCAGACTTCAGATTCAGGTTTGGACGCGGGCTTTTGGACGTCTATGGCAGGGAGGTGGAGGACCTCCTCCGCAGCGATCTGCTCGAACGGAACGGCAATGCCTACCGCCTCACCCCGCGCGGACGCCTGCTCGGCAATCGAGTCTTTGTGCGCTTTGTTTAATTTGCCGGGAGAACAAACCTTAATCCTGAATTTATCCCTCTCCTATAAAAAGTTAACAGTTTCGGCATATATATTTTGGCTGAACATTCGATCAGCAGGCGGACTCTGACTGATCGCTAAAACAACAATTTCAACTCAGGAGGTTTGCGTATATGTTGCGCATGCGGTTTGTTTTGCTCGTAACTTTGTTTGGGCTTTTGTTCAGCGCAGCAATGCCTGCCTATGCCCAGGATGGAGGCGGTCTGACTATCAGCACCTCTTATCCGAGCATGGTGGTTGGCATTGGCGAAACTGTTACGCTGAGCATGGAAGTTCGCTCGTCCCTCTCCCAGCGGGTAGATTTGTCGTTGACGAACCTGCCTGCTGAGTGGACGGCTGAGTTTCGCGGCGGCGGACGGATTATCAGCGCGGTGTATGTAACGGAAGGCAACGCGTCCAAAGTGGAACTGCGCGTCACCACCCCCAAAACGGTTGAGGCGGGCAGTTATCGTTTCACGGTCGTAGCTCAGGGGCAGAACGAGCGCGCCGAATTCCCGCTGGAATTTACCGTCAGGGAGAAGGCTCCCGCCCGTCTGTCGTTCGAGACGGAATTTCCGACGATTCGAGGCGGTTCGGAGTCTGCATTCAACTTCAGCGTGACGCTCAAAAACGAGGGCGATGACGACCTCTCTGTAGTCCTGGCGGTGGATGCGCCCCGTGAACTTGCCGTCACGTTCAAATCGGCTGGCAAAGACATCACCAACCTGCCAACCGACATCAAAGCCGGCGCTTCTCAAAAGATTGACATCACTGCTACACCGCTGACCGCATTGGCGGTGGGGACCTACCCGTTTACCGTCACCGCTCAAAGCGAGACGGTCACTGCCAGCGTCACCCTGAACGCCGATGTGGTGGGGCAGCCGCAGTTGAGCATCACCACCCCGGATGGGCGTCTTTCCGGCAAGGTTTATATCAACCGCGAGAACCAAATTAAACTGGTTCTGCAAAACAACGGCAACTCCCCGGCGGCGGGCGTGAAATTGACCGCTTCCGCTCCCGCTGGCTGGACGGTGACCCTTGACCCTGAAACCGTGGTGGAAGTGCCAGCCAACGGCGAAGTGGAAGTGACCGCAATTATCAAACCCTCTGAAAATGCCATCTCCGGCGATTACGTGGTCACCTTCCGCGCTCAGCCTAACCAGAGCGCAAGCAAATCTGCCGAATTCCGCATCACCGTGCAAACCTCCACACTGTGGGGCGCGGTGGGCATCGCTCTGATTGCTGTGGCTGTGGCGATTGTGGGCATGGCTGTTTCGCGCTTCGGTCGCCGCTAATCCCCTCAACCCAGCGAAAGGAGACAGGGATGACTGACCTTGTACTCGAAACCAAAGGGTTGACCAAACGCTACGGCGATTTCACCGCCGTGGAGCGCCTCGACCTCAGTGTGCGCCGCGGCGAAGTGTTCGGCTTGCTGGGTCCGAACGGCGCCGGCAAAACCACCACCATCCTCATGCTGCTGGGGCTGACCGAACCCACCGAAGGCGAAGTGAGCGTGCTGGGCTTCGACCCGGCGCGCCAGCCGCTCAGCGTCAAAAAGCGCGTCGGCTACATGCCCGATCAGGTCGGTTTCTACGACGACCTGACCGCCCGCGAAAACCTCATCTACATTGCCAAGTTGAACGGCATCCCGCGCGATCAAATCCAGCGCCGTGTGGAGGAAGCCATCGAACGCGTCCGCCTGACCGATGTGATTGACAAGCGCACCGGCACCTTTTCACGCGGCATGCGCCAGCGTCTCGGGCTTGCAGATGTGCTGGTCAAAAAACCGCAGCTCATCATCATGGACGAACCGACTCAAGGCTTGGACCCGGAACTGGCTCACGAATTCCTGGGCATGATCCACAGCCTGAAAGAGGAGGGGACGACCATCCTGCTCTCCTCTCACCTCCTGCATCAAGTGCAGGCAATTTGCGACCGAGTCGGTCTGTTCAGCCGCGGGCGCATGGTCCTGCAGGGAACCGTCCCCGAACTGGCTCGCAAAGTGCTGGGCGGCGCATACCGCATTCAACTCGAAACCGAAGGCTCGGCGGCAAAATTCCGCAAGGCGCTGGAAGGATTGCGCGATGTCAACGCTGTCACGGTAAAGGATGGCAGGATGATCGTCGAAGCCCAAAAGGACATCCGCGCTGAGGCGGCGGAGGCGGTGGTCAAAGCCGGCGGCAGACTCCGAGGTCTGAGCGTCGAATCGCAGAGTCTGGATGACATCTACACGCGCTACTTCGAGGAGGCGAAACATGAAACCGTCAACTAGAAGAATGAAAGTGCGCGACGAACGCGAAGGCTCCCCGTGGACGGGGCTGGGCGCCGTACTGACCAAAGAAATGGCAGACCATCTCACCGGCGTGCGCGTGCTGATTTTGGAAATGCTCGTCCTGCTCACGGCGGTCGGCACCATTTACACCGCCCTGCAAAACATTCGTCCGGGCAGTAACAATGAATTTCTTTACCTGCGGTTATTCACCACTGCCCAGGAGCCCCTACCCGCCTTTGTGTTCTTCCTGGCAATCCTTGTGCCGCTGATTGCCATTGCCCTGAGTTTCGACTCCATCAACGGCGAATTCAACCGCCGCACACTCTCGCGCGTATTGGCTCAACCGGTTTACCGCGATGCGCTTCTGATGGGCAAATTCCTCGGCGGCTTGCTCACGCTGACGATGGTCTTCTCGGCGATCTGGCTGTTGATCTTTGGCATTGGCATTTTGCGGCTGGGCGTCCCGCCGACAGCGGAGGAAACAGGTCGCGCCCTGTGGTTCCTGCTGGGGACGATCTTTTACGGCGGCATTTGGATGGCGCTGGCGATGTTGTTTTCCACCGTCTTCCGCTCCCCGGCAACCGCCGCGCTGGCTTCGATTGCCGTCTGGGCGTTCTTCATCTTCTTCTGGAACATCGTTGTGGGAATTGTCGCCCCGCTGCTGGGACCGCAGCAAATCACCACGCTCGAGCAGCTGGTGGCGGCAGGACAGTTACAAATGATCCTGACCCGCCTCTCGCCCATCACGCTCTACGCCGACATTGCCACCATCATGCTTCAGCCCACCGAACGATTCCTCGGCTTCGTTCTGCCGGTGCAACTTGACCGAGCCATTCAATCTCCGCTCCCGTTGGGGCAGAGTTTGCTGGTCATCTGGCCCCAACTGACCGGTCTGATTGCCGCGACGATTCTGCTCTTTGCGCTGGCATACATCCTGTTCCAACGGCAGGAGATTCGGGCGTAGTGCGCGATATGCTCTCGCGTTACGCCATCACCGCCCGCCAGATCGCCGGCGCGATGTGCGTCAAATCCCTCAACCCGCGCGTGAACTCCTCACGCGCGGGTTTGCTTCCGATCACCAGCGCAGGGACGGGCGCCGCCGTATGCTTGCGCGTCGAAACGTCCTCCATGTTCCCGTGATCGGAAGTGACCAGAACCAGCAATTCATCCTCCCCCTTCGATCTTTGACCTTCAGCCTGCATTTCCTCCACCACCCCTCCCAGCACCCCATCGAACGCTTCCATCAATTTCACTGCCGTATCCATATCCTGCTTGTGGCCGGCGTAATCGCTTGCCCAATACTCGAATAAAGAAAAATCATACCCCGCCGCCAGCGAAACCAGTTTCCGCCCCGCCTCATGCGGAGTCATCACTGGCGCATCGGGGAAGCCCAGCATCGTCCGCCAGCCCTCGCCCGTAAAATCCGCCGAGAGGGCGCGTCCTTCGTAAAAATCTTTCTCGGTAAACAATGGCAAGCCTGCCTTCGTCACCGCCAGCGGAATGGACGAATACAACCGCTTCCCCGAATCGATTCCGTGAAAATAACGCGGAGGATAAGCGTTCAACAGCGCGGCTTTCTTCCCCGCTTCGACACAGCGCGAAAATAACGTATCGCCGTTCAAATACGCCGCCACCTCAGGGTTGGGTTTCGGTCCGTAGTGATAACCTAACTCGCGCGGAATATTTCTCCCCGTCAACAGAATTGCCTGCCCCGTTGCAGATTGCGGCAGCCCCTCCACACCCACCGACGGGTCAACCGCCAGCAAAGTGGCGAACTCCCCATCGAACGGCGCCGAGTCGTTCACCAGCGCCCATCCCTCCAGCAACTTCCTGACATGAGGCATACTGGCGCGCGCCAGCGGGTTGACCTGCGGATCATTCCCTCCCAGCCCAATGCCATCCAGGAAGATAAACAGAACCTGCATGGGCAAGGATTATAATGCACGTATGCCCCTGCTCGATTTGAAGAAACTCAATACGCATCGCACGCGGACCTTCAACCTGCCTCCCTCCAAACCGCTTGCCTCCCCCGCCCAGGCATTGACCTTCGTCAACCGCCGCGGTTTCATCTTCTTCTGGACCATCAGCGGCATTGACCTGCCCAGCCTGTGGACAGCCGTCGCCGGCGACCGTCCCGTCGCCGACGCCCACGACGACCCCGGTCATATCACCTGGCGCTGGAAGGACGAAGCCCTCGGCAAAAAACTCTGGTACTACGCCAAAGTCCTCCGCAAAAAAGCGACAATGATTTCACTGGAAATTGTCCCGTATTTTTACGCCCTCTCGGAAAATTACGGCTCGCCCGAAGAAGATTACCTCGCGGCATACCAAGAGGGGCGGCTGCCGCAAGCCGCAAAACAAATCTATGAAGCATTGCTGAAAGAAGGCGCGCTCAACACCATTGATCTGCGCCGCGCCGCAAAACTGGCAAACGCGAAAGAATCCGAATTTAACAATGCGCTCGAAATTCTGCAAGCCGATTTCAAAATCCTGCCGGTAGGGGTGGCAGAAGCGGGCGCGTGGAAGTATTCGTTCATCTACGAAATCGTCCCGCGCCATGATCCCGACCTGCCCGAACGCGCCCGCCAGATCGGCGAAGGCGAAGCGCGCGCGAAGTTGCTCGAACTGTACTTTAAGTCTGTTGGGGCGGCGCGGGAGGCGGATGCGGTCAAACTCTTCGGGTGGAAAAGGGAACTCGTGACCCGGTCCATTGCCGGCCTGGTCGCGAAGCGGGTGATCGTCGAGACGGAACATCCGAAATTCAAAGGCGTCTGGCTGGCGCTGCCGCACCTGGTCGAATAAACCGAGGTTTTTTATCCCTGCAGACAATTCCTCTGACGCTTCTGTGAAACCTGCCACATGCTTTACCGTATAATGATATTGGATTGCTCTGTTGCAAAGATACCCAAAGGCATGGAGCATCGCTTTTTCACTCACCCCCTTGCCCCTCTCCCACTGGGAGAGGAGTTGGGGTGAGGGCGCAAAGGACTTCGCAACAGTTAAGCCATGTGTTTGCAACAGAGCAATATTGGACTTTCACACGCTCAAAAGGAGAACCCTCACATGAAACAAAACCGTACCAACCTTGCACTCGGACTCATCCTGCTTATCGTGGGCGGCTGGCTTCTCGCCACGCGCCAGGTGCCTGCCTTGCAGGCATGGATGGAAAACAACTTCACCTGGCCCATGTGGACCATTGGCGCGGGTGCGTTGGTATTTCTCATTGGCTTGATCACCGGCGCGCCCGGCATGGCGGTGCCCGCCTCCATCATCGCGGGCATCGGCGGCATTTTGTATTACCAGAACGCCACCGGCGACTTTGCCTCCTGGTCCTACATGTGGACGCTCATCCCCGGCTTTGTAGGCGTGGGGTCCATTCTGGCGGGGCTGCTCGGCGAAAACACCCGCCGCAGTATCGCACATGGACTGCGGCTCATCGTCACCAGCGCCGTCCTGTTTCTGATCTTCGCCACCTTCTTTGGCGGGCTTTCGCTGTTGGGCGACTATGGACTGCCAATCATCCTTATCCTGCTGGGGTTGTATATCCTCGCGCGCGGCTTCATGAGCGGCGCAAGGAGAAACAATGAAGCGTGACAATCTCTTTTGGGGCAGTGTCCTCATCCTGTTGGGGATACTCTTCCTCCTCCAGCGGCTGGGCATCATTTCCGAAGTTGCCCCCTACTTCTGGTCCCTTGCCCTTATTTTCTTCGGCGGCTGGCTCATCCTGAGCGTGTACTGGCGCCCAGCCGCTTCGGAAGAGGAACGCTTTGTCGTTGCGCTTGGCGGCGCAAAAAGCGTCAGATACAAGTTCTCTCATGGCGCCGGGCAAATCGTCATCAGCGGCGGCGCGCCGGTCGATCAGGCGCTGGCGGGGTCGTCTGCGGCGGGGGTGGAGGAAACCTCCCGATTGGACGGAGACAGGCTCGAGGTCCGCATTGAAGCGGGCGCATCCTTTATTCCGTTTGTCGGTCCGTCGGATGGCACATGGCGGTTTCACCTCACGCAGCAAGTCCCTGTCACCTTAGAGGTGGAAACTGGCGCCAGCCAGTTGAAGATGGATTTGCGGGATGTCTCTGCCAGCCACATCACCCTCAAGACGGGCGCCAGCAGTTCAGAGATTATCCTGCCCGCCCGCGGCGCTTCCCTGCTGGACCTGGAAGCCGGCGCCGCTTCGATTGACATTTCCCTCCCCGAGGGCGTGGCGGGGCGCATCCGCATCAAAGAAGGGCTGACCTCTCTGAGCGTGGACACGAACCGCTTCCCGCAAGTGGATTCACGCCTCTATCAATCGCCCAACTTCGATACCTCTCCCGACCGTGCTGAAATCAACGTGGAAGCGGGGCTTGGCTCGATCACCATCCAATAGGAGGCGTCATGCGAAAATATGACCTACGATTGATCATTGGCGGCTTGCTGGTGCTTGGCGGGGTGCTTTCTCTATTGGAGGTGATGGGCGTCATCCCCAATGCGGGCGGAATCTTCTGGGGAATTCTCTGGGGTGCAGTGGCGCTTTACTTCCTTTACCTGCTCATGGCAGACAAAGCGCGCAACTGGTGGGCGGCATTCCCGGGGTTCACGCTGGCTGGAATGGCGGCGGCTTCCTTTTTGCCTCCCTCCCTCGAAATGTTCGATGGGCTGGCATTCCTCGGCGGCATCAGCCTTGCATTCCTGTGGGTGTTCTTGACGGATATCCGCCGCTGGTGGGCGATTATCCCTGGCGGGGTTTTGCTCACGCTGGCTGTTGTCTCTGTGCTCGATGAACTTTCCGGTATAGATACCGGCGGAATCTTCCTTCTCGGGCTGGGGTTGACTTTTGTACTGGTTGCCATCCTGCCGGGCGGCAGTCAGCGCACATGGGCGTTCATTCCGGGCGCGGCTCTACTTATTCTCGGAACGTTGCTCGCCCCTTCGCTTGGCTTGGGCATCTACGTCGGACCGGTTGTCCTCATCCTGCTGGGCGCTTATTTTGTCTTTCGGTTTTTCAAGCCGCAGGAATAAACCGCCCTCGTCGCCCGGCAAGGCAACAGGAATGTTGCAGTACGAGAGAATTGCGTAATATCAGTCAATCAGTGAACATCTGTGTAATCCGTGACTAAAAACGGTAGAACGCAAAAACAGGGAGCGCCGCGGCGTTCCCTGTTTGATTTCTCAACCGTTCATTCCACTCTTCAGTACAGCGCGGATTTGCTGGTGAGCGTCCTTCCAGCGCGCCGAGACCGAATCCGCCAGCCGGTCCAAAATTGCCCTGCCGGCTTCGGGGTGTGCCGCGCACAATCGGCGTAAATCGCTTCCGCGTACGCGAATCGCTTCGAGCGCCTCCACGGCAATCCCCGAAGAGGTATAGTGCGGGCTTCCCACCACCGCCGACCAGCCGAACAACCCTCCCGCCTCCACATGTGTAAGCGTGATGGACTCCCCGTCGTAGGGCTTGTAACAAATGGCAATCTTCCCGCGCTCGATCAGGTACAAATACTCCGCGGACTCCCCCTGCCCCACCACCGTATCACCGGCGGCAAATTTCACCCGCTCGAACAACGGACGCAATAACGCAAGATGATCCGCTTTCAAGCCTTGAAACAGAGGGAGCAATTCCAAATCGGGGATCATTTGAAAGCATGATAGCCCTGCCCAAAGCGCCCATCCTAGTGGCAAACATCATCTTTTCGATGACGTTCATCCTAACTTAATCATGACCGCCCTGCGGCAGGTTATACTCTGTAACGCGAGCCTGTCAATTTGTGTTACGCCAATAAAAAAGGTAAAGATTTGCGAAAAACCGTTCCTCTCCTCCTGCTTGGGCTGGGACTGGCGCTGATTGCCGCCTCCGGCTATTTCATTTTGCGGACTTCCCCGCCTCCCGCCGACCTCGAGGTGGTCCCTGCCCAAACCGCCTTTCCCTCTCCCGAATTGATCCTCACCGACCTGCAGGGTGTTTCCCGTTCCCTTGCAGATTATCGCGGGCAGGTGGTGCTGGTCAACCTGTGGGCAACCTGGTGCCCGCCCTGCAAAGCCGAAATGCCCACCCTGCAAGCCTACCACGACAAATATGACGAAAAGGGCTTTACCGTCATCGCCATCAACGATGGCGACCCCGCCGAAGACGTTGTTCAATTTGTGCGAGACTATCAACTCACCTTCCCGGTCTGGCTCGACCCCACCTACATTGCCACCGAGCAAGCCTTCAAGACCATGAACCTGCCGACTTCCTTCGTCATTGATCGGAGCGGCACCGTCCGTCTGTTTTGGGTCGGCGAGATCAGCGCCAAGGCGCTTGAAAAATACGTAACCCCCATCATCAAGGAAAACCAATGAACGCAAATGTCATCTGGAAGGGAAACATGGCTTTTATAGGGAACTCGGACACCGGCTTCCCCATTCCGCTCGATGCCGATCCTGCCGCGGGCGGCGAAGGGGGCGGCAGCCGCCCGATGGAGTTGATTGCCATCGGGCTGGCAGGATGCACGGCGATGGATGTCATTTCGATTTTGAGGAAAAAGCGTCAGGAGGTGACCCGCTTCGAGGTCCGTGTGGAGGCGAAGCGGGCGGAGGAACATCCCAAAGTGTTCACTCATGCGGTCATCACCTATGTTGTCGCGGGTAAAGGCGTGGAGGAAGCGGCGGTTCTGCGCGCCATCGAACTTTCAGCCACGCGCTATTGCCCGGCGCAAGCCATGTTCGAACAGGTCTTTCCCATCGAACTGCAGTATGAAATTTATGAATCGGAGGGAAACGACCTTTCACGCCTGACGGTACGCGGACGCTGGCAGGAATCGCCGGCGGAATAGGCGTCTGGAAGGCGCGCCAGGCGCGGGTTAGGGAAGATCCGAACGGATCTGGCTGGCGGCATCGGAACATTCACAGGCGAACACAGTCAATGAGCCTCGGGTCAACGTGCCTTTGTAGGCGTCTCCGCCGCTGTGCGCAACCCATCCTTCGAAATTGAACGCCAGGGGACCATCGGCAAGGATCCATTCGCCGTTGTATTTTCGCGCCACATGGACATGCGTGCCTGTGGATGAGCCGCCTTCGCAGGAGGGATACCCGACCGGATCACCGGCTTTCAACTCCGTCCCCACACCGACGCGGTTTCGGGTGGCAAGGTGCAGGTAATAGAGCGTCCAGCCGGTTCGTTCATCCCCATCCTTGTCGAGATCGAGGATCACGCCGTCAATGTCGGAGCGTACGACCAGCCCGTCTGCCATGGCAATGACATATTGATCGCCCGGTACGGTAAAACAACCGGACGTGTCGGATGCGGGAGCAAAATCAACAGCGGCGAAAGGCTGACCCGTTCCCCAACCCGTATGCGGACCACCAGTATATGCCCAGGTGGAACCGGCGCGAAAGGGAAAACGCAGTTCGGGTTGCCGGAGACTGCCGGGGATGTGGATCGCGGAATCAAGCCAAGGGTCGCCGAAAAGGTCCCTGTAAACGCGCGCCAAGCCCTCGGGACCGATGGAGGCGTGAAATTTGTCTCCCGCATAAAGGCGCGAAAAATAGTACTGAAGCGCGACCGATGCCGCATTCTGCCATGGATCGGGGCGGTAGAGGGAGTCATCGGGGAGCTCGAATTCGGTTAATTCTCCCGCGCGCCAGCCGTAATAGCCGTTATTGAGGGTGTTCGCGGCGATCACCAGCTGGAGGTAGGGACCCTCGTAGTATATGCGTCGAAATCCGAGCGTGTATTTTTCGGCGGGCGGTTCGGGCTGCGTGAGTGCGCCGCTTTGGTATTCGAGGATCGCCAGCAGGAGGCGTGGACTGACGCTGTAATTCACGGCAACATAATCCACCATTTCGGCGCCTGTGCGGTTTTTGCCGCCCGCGTAGGCGCGGTACTCCTTCAACCAGCCGGAGGTCGAGGCGACAAAGGCGGTGGTGTTGAAGCCAATCTGCGCCGGTCCATTGACGAACGTGCCATCCGGCAGGCTTTGAAAGTCGGTTCCCCACAAGGGAAGGTAATAAATGGGAATGTGCATGGGCATTCCCGGCGGCATGGTGGTCGCGTCGCGCGGGATAACGGGGTTGGCTTCATAGATTTCAGCGGCGGTGGTGTTGAAGCGCGCCGCAAGGGCGGTAATCGTATCCCCGGTTTGCGCGGCATATTCGACCAATTCACCGGGGTTATAGGCAGGGCGCCCCGCCATGGCAGTAGGGCTGGGGGTCGGCGCGAGCGGTGTGATCATGCTACGGACGCCGCTTCCCTGGGGTCGAGCGGCGACACAGGAGGAAAACAACAACGCCGCCAAAACGATCAGCGCCGCAGGAAAGGCAGACATGCCAGTTTGTCTATTCGTCATCATCACGCGAAATGAGAGACCTTGCCTGACCGTAGACATCGGCAAGAACCACCCTGTCGCCCTTGACCAGTTTTCCCAGATAGGGTTTTTCGCCCGCTACAGCCGTCCATCCGCTCAAAACGAACGGAATGGGTCCATCCGCCAGAATCCATTCGCCGTTGTATTTGCGGGCAATATGGACATGGGTGCCGGTGGAGACGCCGCCCTCGCAGGAGGCGTGACCGATCAAACCGCCCTGATCCACCCATTGACCGAGCGCCACCCGATCCCTGGCGGCAACGTGCAAATAGAGGATATTCCAGCCTGTCTGCTCCGAACCGTCGCCGTCCATATCCACGATGACCAGCCCGTTTTCCGAGCGGACGACCAGCCCCGGCGCAATCGCCACGACCCACGAGGCGGTCTCAAAGCAACCGGGCTTGTCGTTCGACGGCGCAAAATCCAAAGCCGCAAGCGGTCCGTCTGTCCCCCAGGCGCTGTGCGGACCTCCGGTGAAAGCCCAGGCTTTATGAGGTTCGAGCGGCAGAATCATGGGCGGTTGCTGAAAACCCGGCGGGAAGAAATTACCGACCACTTCGGCACGCGCCCAGGGATCGCCAAACATGGCATTGTAGAAGGCGGGGAATCCGCCGTGGACATCCACAATGCGAAGCCATTCGTTCAGAGAGTGATGCCGCGAGAATAAATACATGAGAGCGACCGTGCCTGCGTTCAGCGCGGGATCGAGGCGAAGGGAGGCACCGTCGCTAAACGTCAAACGGGCGATCTCTCCGGTTCTCCAGCCGTAATAACCAATGTACAACTGGTTCACCGCCCAGGTCATCTGACCGAACATGCCCTTATTACGGTAACTTTCATGCCCCAGCGGGTAATCCATGCGGTATTGGCTGACCGGCTTGCCGCGCACCCAATTGGCTTCATAATCCAGCAGGGCAAGCAGGAGCCGTGGGTTGATCGAATTTTCATAGGAGAGCCGCTTGATTCCCTCCGCTCCCGTTGTCCATTCCGTTGTGCCGAGCCATTCCCGGTAGGTGGAAAGATAGCCGCCTGCATCCCTGATGTATTGGTCAATGTCAAATCCGGCAGACGAGGCGGAGAAGACCACTTCGGCGTCGGGCATCCACTGCAAGGAGGGCGTATATTGCACTGACGGATCGAGACGGTCGGGAATGATCAGAAGCGTACCGGGGTCAATGAAGCCGGACTCGGAAAGGGGCTTCGGGGAAGTGATCTCGCTCACATCCACCCCGAACCTGCGCGCCACCGCCGGAAGCCAGTCTCCGCTTTGGGCGTAATACAGGATCGAATTTCCGTTCAGCGTGGGGGCAACTTCGGCGACCGGAGTGGGGGTGGCATGTTCCACAGCAATAAAGTTTGCCGGCGGAGTCGGTGAGAACGCTGGAAGGGACGTCACAGTCGGAGCCGGTATTTCAGCGGAAGGCGTGCCGGTAATGAAAACGTCCGGGACAGACGTATCGGCAACCCAACCTACAGGCGTGGGGGTGAGGTATTGCCCCCATAAAGACGTGTTACCCACACAAGATGAGAGTAGAAAGGCGGAAAGGACGAGCAGGGCGGCGATTTTTGTCACGATACCATCCGCATGGAATTATACCTGCATTGATGAGGGAAGGCTGAGCGGCAAAGACAATTTTGGGCTTCACATCAATCTGGGATAAAGAAAAAGCGTTTTGCCCGACGCCAAGCGTTCGATGCATGTTTTTAGAACCTGACTCAAAACTACCCTGTCCCTCTGAGGGAGCGGTTGTTGCGGCCGAAGAGTCTCTTGTTTTTGGTCATAGAGACCCTTCGCTGCGCTCAGGGTGACATTTTTGAGATGACTCGGAGAACGTCCTCTACGCGTCGAATTTATGACACGGCGCGGCACATCGCTATCGGGCAATCAGGTTGACCCCATCCAAGACACCTTCCTCCGAGTGAAGCGTGACGGCGCCGCGCGTCAGGTAGCCGTCATAGTAAATGCCCTCGCCGCTGGAGACCCAGCCGTCCATCACGAAGGGCAGGCGGCCATCGGCGGGTATCCATTCGCCGTTGTAGCGGCGGGCAATGTGCAGGTGGGTGGCGTTGGAGACGCCTCCCTCGCAGGAGGGATGCCCGATTCGGTCGCCGGCATAGAGGTAGGTTCCTGCCGCGATGCGTTCGTTCGAGTCAATGTGCATGTAGAGAACGGTCCAGCCGGTTTGTTCGTAGCCATCGTTGTCGAGGTCTTGAATGACGGCGCCATCTTCTGCCCGGACGATATAGCCGTCGGCAACGGCTGTCACCCACAGGTCGCTGGGGGCGCAGCCGAGTCCCTCGAGCGGCGGGGCAAAGTCGAGCGCCGCCCAGGCAGAGCCGTCGTCCCAGCCGCCGTGTGGACCGCCGGTAAACGCCCAGGTGACGCCCGGTTCGAAGGGCAACTGCATGGGCGGTTGGATCAGGTTGGAGGGGAGGAGAGAGGCGAGTTCGTAGTCGAAGGGGTAGCCGAAGAGGCGGTTGTACATCTGGAAAAATCCATCTGCGCTTACGTCGAAATCCCAGCCGGTGCGGTCATTGAACAGCGAGAGGAAATATTGCACTCCGGCGGTGCCGGCGTTGATGGTGGGAGAGAGTGGTATGTAGGTTCCGTCGTTGAGGGGCAGGGTGGCGAGGGCGTTTGCGCGCCACAGGTAATAGCCGCGGTTGAGGTTATCTGCCGCCCATGCCAGCTGGCGGTAGAGACCGGCATAGTAGGCGGTGTAGTTGCCGAGCGGGTAGTCAATGTTCGAAGGGTAGGGGTTGGTCACCCAGCCGCTGCGGTATTCCAGCAATGCCAGCAGCAGGCGCGGGTGGACGGAGTAATTTTGCGCGATGCGTTGAACGATTTGCGCCCCGCTCAAGGTTTCGCCGTTCACCTCCTGCAGGTAACCCGCCAGGTAGCCGCCCTGCGCTTCGATGAAGGCATCTGCATCGAACCCCACGCTGGAGGGACTGTACACCAGTTCGGCATTCGGGATGATTTTGAACGATGAGCCGGGAGCGACATCGGCTGTGATCGGGGGGATATTGAGCACCAAGCCCACCGGCAGGATACTCGATTCGTTCAAGCCGTTTGCCTGCAACAACGCCTCCAAACTGACCCCGTACCTTTGAGCAATACTCCCAAGCGTATCCCCCGCCTGAACGGTGTACTGTTCCACGTAGTCGCGGGGCGGCGGGAGGGGGTGAGGCAAATCAGGTGTGGGGGTGGAGGGAGCCAGGCTGGGGTTGCGCGGCGGCAAGGTCACGGAAAGCGGTGCGCGGGTGGGGGTGGGCGCGCCGGCGGGAGGGCGGGTGTTTATGGGCAAGCTGTTGGGGGCAGAGGTCATTGCGCCGAGGGGTGCAAAGGGGTCGTAGGTGGGAATGGCTGGGGCAGAGGCAGGCGAGCAAGCAGAGGCGAGAAGTCCAAGCAGGAGAAAAACAGAAGAGGGACGATGCGACATGTGTGGCATTCTACCAAAGAGTTTCCGCTGCGCTGATGCGCCTTTGGGGGCAATATGTTTTTGATTGCAGAGAGGCTTTGCGGCGAATTTTGCCGGGGTTGGTTTGTACCGGTATTCTGTTGCGAAACCCTTTTTGCCCTCACCCCGCCCCTTTCCCAGAGGGAGGAGGGAAGCCCTCACCCCACCCCCTCTCCCAAAGGGAGGAGGAGTCAATTTTACGGGTTGAGGGAAGGGGGTTATGAGTCGAGCGGGGAGCGGACCGCAGAGGCGCCACGGTTGAGGACGTGGGTGTAGATCATGGTGGTTTTGACGTCTTTGTGTCCGAGGAGCTCCTGGACGGTGCGGATGTCGTAGCCGTTTTGGAGGAGGTGTGTGGCGAAGGAGTGGCGGAAGGTGTGGGGGGAGACGGGTTTTTGGATGCCTGCGGTTTTGGCGGCGGCGCGGATGGCTTTTTGGAGGAGGGAGGGGTCGGCGTGGTGGCGGCGGTAGCCCTCACCCCCAACCCCTTCGCGAAGCACCCCTTTGGGGCTCCCAAAGGGAGAGGAGTGTCTGGGGTCGCGGGAGAGGGAGGCGGCGGGGAAGAGGTATTGCCAGATGAGTTCGCGGGAGGCGTTGGGGTATTTGAAGGCGAGGGCGTGGGGGAGGTAGACTTCGCCGAATCCATCTGCGAGGTCGGTTTGGTGGATGCGTTGGACGATTTGGATTTGGTTGCGGAGGGCGGGGATGAGGGAATCGGGGAGGATGGTGAGGCGATCGTCTTCGCCTTTGCCGTCGCGGACGATGATGGTGCGGTTGCCGAAGTCTATGTCTTTGACGCGCAGGCGGATGCATTCCATTAGTCGTAATCCGCTGCCGTATAAGATTTGGGTCATGAGTTTGGGGACGCCGGTCATATGGTTGATGACAGCGAGGGCTTCGGTGTGGGTGAGGACGGTGGGGAGGGTGCGTGATTTTTCGGGGCGGACGATGTCGGTGGGGAATTGGATATCGTGGTGGAGGATGTGGCGGTAGAGGAAGAGGAGGGCGGAGAGCGCCTGGTTCTGGGTGGAGGCGGAGACGTTTTTTTCGACGGCGAGGTGGGTGAGGAAGGCCTGGATTTCTGGGGCGCCCATGTCTTTGGGGTGGCGTTTGCCGTGGAAGAGGATGTAGCGTTTGATCCAGTCGCGGTAGGCCTGTTCGGTGCGGTAGGAGTAGTGTTTGAGGCGCAGGGCGTCGGAGACCTGGTCGAGGAGTTTGCGCGGGGGTTTTTGTTCCATAGAGGTTGACTCTTTTTGGGGGTGTATTTATAATTTTACTAAGGTTATTTTAACTCATTCTGCCTAAACGCCGAAGTGAGTTAGGATTTTAGGCGGATGAGGTTGTATAAAGGGAATTATACGGATGTCCGTATAAGCAATAGTTGGGTGGCTAAGTGCGTATGCCGTCTTAAAAATGAGTGACTCGTAAGGATGAAAAATGTTTCACTTGTTTCACCCTAAAGAAACTGGATAAATAATCCATATCAAACTTTTAAAAAAGGTGACTA